>ULMB01014183.1_pt1 | contig 13828 bp, 14 predicted proteins | sample 1951571 | NCBI WGS metagenome assembly ULMB01 (sample SAMEA4835542, study PRJEB28245) | human gut metagenome | biome: gut microbiome; material: fecal sample | place: Denmark | collected 2008 | reverse complement strand
TAAATATTATACAAAATATAATATTTTAAAATTAATGCAATTTTTTAATAAGGAGTTTTAAAATGAAATTAAACGGTTCTGAAATAATTATGGAAGTTTTAATAGAGCAAGGAGTCGACACAATATTTGGCTATCCTGGAGGAGCGGTATTATATATATATGATGCGCTTTATAAATATAGAAATAAATTGAATCATATAATGCCCGTTGATGAATGCGGCGCTGGACATGCGGCTGACGGATATGCGAGAGTTAGCGGAAAAACGGGAGTAATATTAGCGACAAGCGGACCTGGAGCTACAAATTTAGTCACGCCTTTAGCAACCGCTTATATGGATAGCGTTCCAATTGTGGCGATAACGGGAAATGTTCCAATAAGTTTAATGGGTAAAGATAGTTTTCAAGAGGTTTATATTGCGGGAATTACTATGACTATTACAAAGCATAATTTTGTCGTTAGAAAAATAGAAGATTTAGCCGACACAATAAGAAAAGCTTTTATAATAGCGAATTCGGGAAGAAAGGGACCCGTTTTAATCGATGTTCCTAAAAATATAACCGCCGATATTACAGATTTTATACCTAAAGAAAAAATTAAATTAAAAAATCCAAAAATAACTAAAGAAGACGAAAGCGTTATAGAAAATGTTGCAAAATTAATAAATCAGTCTAAAAAACCTATTATATATTTTGGAGGCGGAGCTAAAGATTCTAGCGATAAATTAAGAAAGTTTATGATTAATACAAATATTCCGTCCGTTCATACGATAATGGGAGCTGGAACATTAGGATATAACGAGCCTCTTAATATCGGTTTATTAGGAATGCATGGAAGCGAAACTGCAAATAAAGTTATAAACGAAGCCGATTTAATATTGGCTATAGGGACGAGATTCAGCGATAGAGTAGCACTTAATACTTCAAAATTTGGAAATAACGCTAAAAAAGTGCATATAGATATAGACGGAAGCGAAGTTAATAAAAATGTTAAAGTCGATTATAGCATAATAGGAGATATTGACGATGTATTAGATAAATTTTCAAAATTGATTAATAGATTAAATAATGACGAATGGGTTTCAAAATTATCAAATTTGAAAATGAAAGAAGAAGAAAATAATACAAAAAAATATTCCAAAGACAATATATTTCATCCTAAAAATATTATAGAATCAATCGGTTATAAATGCGAGGATAATGTAATATATGTAACCGATGTCGGACAGCATCAAATGTGGGCGGTTCAATATCTTCATCATACAAAACCAAGAAGTTTTATAACGAGCGGAGGACTTGGAACTATGGGATTTGGTTATGGAGCTTCCATTGGCGCTAAAATTGCGAAACCTGAAAGGCATGTTGTTCACTTAACGGGAGACGGTTCTTTTTATATGAATTTAAATGAAGTCGCTACGGCTATAGAATATAAATTACCTATAATTTCCGTAATATTTAATAACAATACATTAGGTATGGTTAGACAATGGCAAAATGTTTTTTATGAAGAGAGATATTCAAGCACGGATATGAATAAAAAAATAGATTATATAAAAGTTGCAGAAGGTTTTGGAGCTAAAGGATTCAGATGCGAAACTTTAGAAGAATTTGAAAAAGCCTTTGATAGCGCCTTAAAAGAAAAAGTTCCCGTTTGGATAGAATGCATAATAGATAAAGATTTAAAAGTTTTGCCTATGATTCCATCTGGCGGAACTGTTGAAGATATTATATTAAATTAAATATTTAAAGAGGTTAAAAAATGAAGAAAAGAATTTTAGTTTTATTTGTAGACAATAGCTCGGGCGTTCTTACAAGAGTTTGCCTTTTATTTAGTCAGAGAGGATTTAATATATTGAGTATAACTTGTTCGGCTACTTGCTATCCAAATATTGCGAGGATGACAATAGTAACGGAAGGAGACGAATCTCAAATTTCTCAAATAATTAAACAAACATTAAAATTAATAGAGATTCATTCTGTATTTTTGCTTGATAATGAAAATATTATTGAAAGAGATTTATTATTATTAAAAATAGCCGTAGAAGATTCTAAAAAAAATGAGCTATATGATATAATTAATAAATACAAAGCTAAAATTACGGATGAATTTTCAGGCGGTATTATAACCGAATTTACAGATAAACCCGAAACTATAGATAATTATTTAAAAGAAATTTCGGAATTTAATATTTTAGAATTATCGAGAACGGGAATAACGGCAATGGAGCGAGGAGATAAAATTCCAACTATTGATTTAACCGATAATTATTGATTAAATTAATTAATAATAATTATAAATAAAAAATTAAAAATAAAAAATATTTTAATACAAGGAGAATTAAAATGATAAAAAAATATTATGACGCCGATTGTAATTTAGGGCTATTAAACAGTAAAACAGTAGCCATAATGGGATTTGGAAGTCAAGGACATGCGCATGCTCAAAACTTAAAAGAAAGCGGCGTTAAAGTTATAGTAGGATTAAGAAAAAATAGCGCTAATTTTAAGAAAGCTGAAGAAGCGGGTTTAAAAGTTATGGAAGTTGAAGAAGCCGCAAAATCTGCGGATATCGTTATGATGCTTGTTCCTGACGAAGTTTCAGCCGACATATATAACAATCAAGTTGCGCCTTATATGAAAGAAGGAAATATATTAATGTTCGCTCATGGATTTAATATTCATTTTCAATTTGTAGTTCCTGCAAAAAATATAGATGTTATAATGGTTGCGCCTAAAGGACCTGGACATACCGTTAGAAGTCAATATTTGGAAGGTAGAGGAGTTCCGAGTTTAATTGCCGTTTATCAAGATTTTAGCGGAAGAGCGAAAGATTACGCTTTGGCTTATGCATGCGGAATTGGAGCGGGAAGAGCGGGAATATTAGAAACTAGTTTTAGAGAAGAAACGGAAACGGATTTATTCGGAGAGCAAGCGGTTTTATGCGGAGGCGTTACCGAGCTTATGAAAGCGGGATTTGACACTTTGGTTGAAGCTGGATACGAACCTGAAATGGCTTATTTTGAATGCATACATGAAATGAAGCTTATAGTCGATTTAATATATTCTGGCGGTTTTGCTATGATGAGATATTCAATTTCAAATACTGCCGAATATGGAGATTATAGAACGGGAAGAAGAATGATAACGGAAGAGACGAGAAAAGAAATGAAAAAAGTTTTAAGAGAAATTCAGGACGGAACTTTCGCAAGCGAGTTTATGCAAGAGTTTAGCGCGGGAAGAAAGGCAAAATTTAACGCTACAAAAAGAGTTGAAAGCGAGCATAAATTAGAAAAAGTCGGAGCGGAATTAAGAAAAATGATGAGTTGGATTAAAAAATAATATTTAATTTATCGTTTTATATGCGAGGTTTAAAAATGAGAAAGATTAAAATTTTTGACACTACTTTAAGAGACGGCGAGCAATCGCCAGGCTGCACAATGAATTTAAACGAAAAATTGGAGATGGCTTCTGAATTGGATAAATTGGGAGTCGATGTAATAGAAGGCGGATTTGCAATTTGTTCGGACGATGATTTTAAGGCTATAAAAGAAATTAGCAAAGTCGTAAAAAATTCAAAATTGGCAAGTTTATCTAGATGCAATAAAAAAGATATAGATAGAGCTTACGAATCTTTATCCGAAGCAAAACATCCGATGCTCCATATATTTATAGCGACAAGCGATATTCATTTGAAGCATAAACTTGAAATGACGAGAGAGCAGGTATTGAAAGCTATAAAAGATTCTGTTTCTTATGCAAAAAAGAAATTTGATTTTATAGAATTTTCCGCCGAAGATGCGTCTAGAAGCGATAGAGAATTTTTAGCAAAAGCTTATTCTATCGCTATTGAAAACGGAGCTACTACTATAAATGTTCCCGATACTGTCGGTTATTCTACGCCTATTGAAATGGCTGATTTGATAAAATATTTAAAAGAAAATGTTAAAGGAATTGATAAAGTAGATATATCCGTTCATTGCCATGACGATTTGGGACTTGGAACTGCAAATTCTCTTTCTGCAATTTTGGCGGGCGCTACTCAAGTGGAATGCACTATAAACGGAATTGGAGAGCGCGCGGGAAATGCAAGTTTGGAAGAGATAGTTATGGGAATAAAGACGAGAAAAGATTTTTATAACGCTTATACTAATATAAATACAAAAAGAATATATAAAATATCAAAATTATTATCTACAATATCTGGTATGGTTGTCGCTCCTAATAAGGCTATAGTCGGTTCAAACGCATTCGCTCATGAAGCGGGAATTCATCAACATGGCGTATTGAAAGAGCGAAGCACTTATGAGATAATGAATGTCGAAGATATAGGAATTCCGCAAAATAAAATGGTTTTGGGCAAACATTCGGGCAAGCATGCTTTTAAGGATAGAGTAAAATCTTTAGGATACGATATCGATAAAAAAACTTTGGAAGAAGCTTTTATAAGTTTTAAGAATTTAGCCGACAAGAAAAAGATTGTCACAGATTCCGATATTGAGGCTTTGGTAATAGGAAGCGGTAGCGTTATGGAAAATCCGACTTATTCCTTAAAAAGTTTTGTAGTCAATTCGGGAAGCGATATTTCTTCTTTGGCTGCGGTTTCTATACTTTATAACGATAATAATGTAGTCGAAGGGATAGCGAAAGGAAACGGACCTATTGACGCCGCATTTTGCGCGATAGATTCTATAACTTCAAACAGAGCGAAATTAACTACTTACAGCATAAACGCAATTACCGAAGGAGAGGACGCTTTGGGCGAGGTTATAGTAAAACTTTCGGACGGAAAAGATAAAATGGTTATAGGAAGAGCGGTGAGCACAAATGTTATTGAAGCGAGTTTAAAAGCTTATGTTAATGCCCTAAATAAGTTATAATAAAATTATAATAAAATAATAAATAAAAATTAAATTATAAAAAGGATTATAATATGACTATTACTCAAAAAATTTTAGCGGCTCATTGCAATGCAGAAAAAGTTGAAGCGGGAGAGCTTATAAAAGTAAAAACCGATTTAGTATTGGGAAACGATATAACTAGTCCCGTAGCGATTAACGAATTTGAAAAATACGGATTTAATAAAGTTTTTGATAATGAAAAAATCGCTTTGGTTATGGACCATTTCGCCCCAAATAAAGATATAAAAGCCGCAGAACAATGTAAACAATGCAGAGACTTTGCAAATAAATATGATATAAAACATTATTACGATGTCGGCGATATGGGAGTGGAGCATGCGCTTTTGCCTGAAAAAGGTTTAATCGCGCCTGGAGAGCTTATAATAGGAGCGGATTCCCATACCTGCACTTATGGAGCTTTTGGGGCTTTTTCTACGGGAGTGGGAAGCACGGATATGGCGGCGGCTATGGCCACGGGAGAGGTTTGGTTTAAAGTTCCTTCGGCTATTAAATTTAATCTGAAAGGAAAATTAAAAAATAATGTTTCGGGTAAAGATGTTATACTTCATATTATTGGAAGTATTGGAGTCGATGGAGCTTTATATAAATCGATGGAGTTTTCGGGAGAAGGACTTAATTCTTTAACTATGGACGATAGAGCATGCATTTCAAATATGGCAATCGAAGCGGGCGCTAAAAATGGAATATTTGAAGTCGATAATCAGACTGTAGATTATTTAAAAAATATAGTTAGTAGAGATTATAAAATATTCAAAGCGGATGAAAATGCGATTTACGAAAAAATTATAGATATAGATTTATCTTCTATAGAACCTACGGTTGCATGTCCGCATTTACCCGAAAATACTAAAGAAGTTAAAGAGCTTAAAAATATAAAGATAGACCAAGTAGTTATAGGTTCATGCACAAACGGTAGAATTTCCGATATGGAAACGGCGGCTAATATTTTGAAAGGTAAAAAAATAGCTAAAAATGTTAGATGCATTATAATTCCAGCCACTCAACAAGTTTATAAAGAATGCATTAAAAGAGGTTATATGGATATATTTATAGATTCTGGATGTGCGGTTTCTACTCCGACATGCGGACCTTGTTTAGGTGGATATATGGGAATACTCGCTCATGATGAAGTTGCCGTTACGACTACGAATAGAAATTTTGTAGGAAGAATGGGAGATAAAACTTCAAAGGTTTATTTGGCAAGTCCAGCGACTGCGGCTTATAGCGCATTAACGGGCTATATAACCGAGCCAAAATAATTATTATAATTTATTAAAAAAGGAGTTAATTAAATGAAAGCTAAAGGTTATGTTCATAAATACGGAGACAATATTGACACGGATGTCATTATTCCAGCAAGATATTTGAATACCGCTAATCATAAAGAGCTTGCATCTCATTGTATGGAAGATATAGATAAAGATTTTGTTAATAAAGTCCAAAAAGGCGATATTATTGTAGGAGGCGAAAATTTCGGATGCGGTTCTTCGAGAGAGCATGCGCCGATAGCGATAAAAGAATCGGGAATTTCTTGCGTTATTGCCTCTTCTTTTGCGAGAATTTTTTATAGAAATTCAATCAATATTGGGCTTGCAATTTTAGAATGCGAAAAAGCGAGCGAAAAAATTGGAGATAATGACGAAGTGGAAGTTGATTTTGATAACGGAATAATAAAAAATATTACTAAAAACGAAATATATAAATCCGAGCCTTTTCCAGAATTTATTAAAAATATTATAAACTCAAACGGGCTTTTAAATTCTATAAAAAATGGTTGATTATTATGAATAAAGAAATTAAAAAAATAGAAAAAAATATTGCGGTTATCAAAGGAGACGGAATAGGTCCCGAAATCATTGAAAAAGCTATAGAAATATTAAAAAAAATAGAAAAAAAATATTCGCATAAATTTAATTTGGAATATGTCGATATGGGCGGATGTTCGATTGATAAATATGGAATTCCTTTAACTGACGAAAATTTAGAAAAGTGCTTAAAATCGGATGCGGTTTTGCTTGGTTCGGTTGGCGGTTATAAATGGGATAATGTAGAGCCAGAAAATAGACCAGAAAGAGGATTATTAAAGCTTCGTAAAGAAATGAATCTTTATGCAAATATAAGTCCGACAAAAATTTTAAAGCCTTTGGAATATGCATCGCCTCTTAAAATAAATGAAAACGATTTTATAGATTTTATTATAGTTAGAGAACTTACGGGCGGAATATATTTCGGCAAACATTCTTTTGAAACTGTAAATAATATTAGGCAGGCAAGCGATATTATGATTTATAGAGAAGACGAAATAAAAAGAATAGGAAAAGTCGCTTTTGAGATGGCTAAAAAAAATAAAAAAAATATTGTTTCGGTAGACAAGGCTAATGTTTTATATTCTTCAAAATTATGGCGAGAGATTATGAACGATTTGGCTAAAGAATATAAAGAGATTGAATATAAAGATATGTATGTCGATAACGCCGCAATGCAACTAATAGCCAATCCTTCGCAATTTGGAATTATAGTAACGGAAAATATGTTTGGAGATATACTTTCGGACGAGGCAAGCATGCTTACGGGTTCGATTGGGATGTCGCCTTCTGCAAGTTTGTCGGATAATTCTATCGGAATGTATGAGCCTATTCATGGTTCTGCGCCCGATATTGCTAGAAAAGATATTGCAAATCCAATAGGCGCTATTTTATCTTTAGCTATGATGTTTAGATATTCTTTTAATTTATTTGAAGAAGCGCAAGATATTGAAAATGCAGTTAATAAAACTATTGAAGAAAATTACAGAACAATAGATTTAATTCCAAAAAATATGGAATTATCATATAAAAAAGTCGGATGTTCTGAAATGGGCGATATTATAATGTCAAAAATTTAGATTTTTTTTAATTTTTCGCTTGACAATTCGATTTTTATTAACATACTATATAGTATATAGAAAATAATTAAAGGCATAAAATAAGTGGAATACAAAGAAAAAGATATTATTTCGGATTTACAAGAAGATAATAAACTGCTTTTATCAAAAATTGAAGTTTATAAAGAAGAGATAACAAAATTAAAAAATAAACTTGAATACGCTCAAAGATTTTTTGTTTTGTATGAAAATATTATGGAAAATTCAAGAAAAGAAAATAAGCAGTTAACTGAAAAAATTAAAGAATTGGAAAATCAAATTAAATTAAACAAAAAAGATTAAATAATGATTAATATTTTTTTTCCTTCTAACAACGATAAAAATGAAATATTTATAGCCTCTTCGTCTAAAGGGCAAAATATAAAAGCTTCTGAAATTACGGAAGAAAAAAGAAAAGAAATTGAAATTGATTTTTTTAATAAAATTAATTTAGATATGAAGAAAGCTATTTTTATGCATCAAGTTCATAAAGACAATATTGTAAAAATAGACGAAACTAATAAAAATATTTATAGTAAAGAAAATCCCGTTAAAGAAACTGACGCTTTAATTACAAATTTAAAAAATGTTCCTTTGGTAATTCAAACCGCCGATTGTCTGCCTATAATATTATATTGTAAAGAAAGCAAATCTATGGCTGCGATTCACTGCAGTTGGCGCGGTATAGTTCAAAAAATAGTTCCAAAAACTATAGAATCAATGAAGAGGGAATATAATATTGACGCTCGGACAACTTACGCTTATATAGGCGCGCATATATTTCAAAAAGATTACGAAGTAGGCGAGGAAGTGGCTGCTCATTTTAGGGCGAAAAGAATTATAAACGGAAAATGGCATACCGATAACGCTATGGAATCGGTTTTACAAATGATTGATAGCGGACTTTTTGAAGAAAATATTGAAGTATCGAATTTAAATAGTTATAATGAAATGTTTTATTCTTATAGAAGAGACGGAAAGCAAATTGGGAGAATTTTAACCGTTGGAATGATAAAGTAAGAGAAAAGGATTTTTATAAAATTAATTGTTCTTTTTCGGTATAAAAAATAACGAATAAATTTTGAATACTTCTTTCAAAAGTCTCACAAAAAAACAATATTTTTAATAACTTCTAAAATTACTCAATTACTTGAATAAGCGCTTAATCCTATTTTCATTAACACTTCAAGAAAATTATCTATATTTATATTTTCTAATTTTTTTATTTTTCCTTCGTCTTCCAAATTGTCTAATTTATCGTCAATATTGTTCATTATATCGTCTCTTATAGATTTAATATCTTGCCAATCAGGTTTGTTGCTTTTTTCTTTAAATAATTTATCAACGAATAATGAAAATTCTATTAACGCTTCTTTGTAGTTTATATATTTTTCGGCATTATCGTAAATCGCTCTTGCGCATTTATTGTCTCTTATTCTCTCGTCATATTTAAGATTTTCTTCTTGATTTTCGCCTCTCATTTCAGATTTTATTTCCAAAGCTTCTTTTAAAAATTCTTCTTCAGTTATTCTCTTGCTCTCGTAATCTTTTATTATTCTTTTTATTTTTTCTGAAAGTTTTTCGTAGAAAGCGGGATTTTCTTCCATTTTTTCTTTTATCATATTACTTGCCGCGTTTAATATCGCTTCTGCTTTATCTTTATCGTTTTCAAAAATTTCAATTTCTTTTTCAAGCTCTTCGCTTAATATATTAGGAATTTTATTAAGAACTTTTACTTCTATTTCCGTTCCTATAAATGTGTCGTAAAGTTTTTGCATTTTCGCTTCATATTCTTTAAAATCTATAGCTTCGTTATATTTTAATCTTAAACTTTTTCTTAATTCTATGCAGTTTTTAAATAATTCTTTGTAAAAATTTATTTCCTCTTCGTTAAAACTTTCTAAAAAATATCCGCTAAACTGACAAATATTTAATAACTTTGAATAGTTTGAAAATAGTTTATAAAATTTATCTCTCTTTTCTTTTTCGTATAATAAATCTCTGCATAAAGATAATTTATCTTTTTTATTTGATTTTAATTCGGGTAAAAAATTTATTAATTTATTGCATGATTCTTTAAACTCTTCTATTTTTTCTTTTAAGTTAAAAATCGCATCCTCTATATCTTCAGAATCATAATTTGCAAGTTTATCGTATTTATTTAAAGCCAAATCTAAATTTTTTAATAATCCTCTATAATCGATTAATATTCCAAAATCTTTTCCTTCACAAGTTCTATTTACTCTCGCTATTGCCTGCAAAAGCGCATGGTCTTTCAATTCTTTATCCATATATAAAACTTGAGCTTTAGGCGCGTCAAATCCCGTTAAAAGTTTATCGACAACTATAAGTATATCGATATTTCCGTCTTTAAATTTCTTTATTATCTCTTCCGTATATTTTCTTTCGTTATTTGTATATTTTCCGTAAAGCTCGTTCCATTTTTTATAAACATATTTTTTATTTTCAGAATTTTCATCCTCTTCGTTTTCTGTAGATTCGGAGGATATAATAACTTCGGTTTCTAAATTATGATATGCATCAAAAATTTCTTTCATTTTCAAAGCCTGATATTTGCTTGAAACTGCAAGCATAGCGTTAAAATTCGTATTCTTTAAATTCTTATCATAATGATTAAATATATCGCTAGTCAATTTCATTAGTCGATTATAATTTTGATTTATAGTATTTTCCGTAACTCTTTTATTTTGCAAATCGCTTTTTTGTTCTTCGGTAAAATCTTTTGTTATTAATTCGTATCTCTCGTCTAAACTTTTTTCGTCTAAAATTTTTAATTTTATTAATCTGCTTTCATAATACAAAGGCACGATTACTTTATCTTTAAGTCCGTCTCTTATAGTATAACAGTCGATAAAACCGCCGAATTTTTTAGCCGTGCTTTTTTCCGACTTATATAAAGGAGTTCCCGTAAAACCTATATAACATGCATTCGGGAAAACTTTTCTCATTTTATTTGCCAAATCTCCGTATTGAGTTCTATGACTTTCATCAACCAAAACGAATATATCGGGCGAGTCTATTTTTATTTTTTCTTCAAACGCTTTTTCAAATTTATTTATTACGGTTGTTATTACCGATTTATTATTTTTTATAAGTTCGGTTAAATGTTTTCCAGAATTTGCCTTATTAACAGATATAGAAGTATTTTGAAAAGTTTTGCTTATCTGTTCGTCCAAATCAATTCTGTCGGCTACAACTATAACTTTAGCTCCGTTTATTTTTCTTGATATAATTTTTGTAAGCATTGCCATAGTTAAACTTTTTCCGCTTCCTTGAGTATGCCAAATAACGCCTCCGTCTCTTTTGCCGTCTTTTATATTATTTATTCTTTTAATAGTTTTTTTGATTGCAAAGTATTGATTATATCTCGCTATTTTTTTAACCATTCCGTCAAATATTATAAAATATTCCAAAATATCTAAAAATCTTTCTTTTTTAAAAAGCGAATATATAGTTATATCAATTTTGTCTAATTTTCTATCTTTTATAATTTCGCTCAATTCTTTTTTTATTTTTCCATCTTCTTCTTTATCTTTCCATACGGAATAAAATTCTTTGTTCGTTCCCGCAGTCGCATATTTTACGCTTTCGTCATTTGCGCATAATAATAATTGAGAGAATTTAAATAACTCTCTAATCTCGCCTTCCTTTTGATTTCCAATCATTTGTTCTATAGCGTTTTCTATACTCACGCTCGCTTTTTTAAGTTCTATTATTCCAAGAGGAATTCCGTTTATAAATACTATTAAATCGGGTCTTTTAGTTTTTTCTTTTTCTTCCGTATTTTGTCTCTTTACTTCAAATTCTTCTGTTATATGAAAAGCGTTATTTTCAATATTATCAAAATCTATATATCTTATATTAAAACTCTCTCTTTTATTTCCAACATTTTCTTTATAACCTTCGCCTTTTAAAAGTTTTTCGGTTATCTTTTCGTTAGCTGGCAAATAGCCGTTTATTAAAGAAACATCCAAATCGTTTATAGCTTGTTTAATATTTTCTTCTGAGAATTTATATTTTTTATCGTCATAAACAAAATAATTAAATTCGTTCATTTTATTTGCAAGAATATTTTTAAGTAAAACATTTCCTCTATTGTTTCCTCTTTCTTCAAAAGCTTCTTCACGGCTTAAATATTTATAGCCCATTTTTTTGAATAGTTCGATAACCTTATCTTGCAAAAATCTTTCGCTATATTCTTTTGGCATCGTTAAATCCTAATTAAAATATTTTAGTTTTGCAATATATTTCTTTCTTCAAAATAAAGCGAAATAGCGTTTTTAAGTTCTTTTAAGGCTTCTTCTTCCGTTTTTCCAAATGCGCTTATCGAGTCAAGCTCTTCGGCTATCGCAATATATCCTTCGTCCTCTTCGCTGAAAAATATTTTTATCGTATATTTCATAATTACTCCTCAAGATTATATTTTTTTATAATATTTAAAAATTGTTTAATTTGATAAGGTTTAACTTCTCCGTTGACATTTTGTATATTTAGTAATTCTTTAACTCCAATTCTATAATATAATCTATGGCTTCCTCTTTGTCTTTTGCATACAAATCCAAAATATTTTAATATTGAGCAAAAGTCGGCATATTTAATATTTTTATTATTATTCTTTAGTTTATTAATAATTTCTTTTTTATTCATAATATATATTAATTATATAATTTAAGATTATAAAATCAACTATTAATTATTAGCGTTTTATAAATTTTGAATTTGTATAATAACGATAAATAAATATAAACCGTCTGTATATGCAAATATTTTTCCTAAAAATAAAAAACTTGCAATATATTGCAAATATTTCAAATAAATTTAATGTCAATATTAAAAATATTTTTTGTCGATATATTAAGAATATATTATTGATATTATAATATTAAACTATATAATATAATTAAAAAAGGAGTAATTAAAAATGGGTTTATTTAAATGGCAAGAAGATATAAACGATATGTTTAACAATCCTCAAAAACGAGCGATGCTTGAAGAAGGAGTTAAATTATTAAACGAAATTAACGATAACCAAAAAGAGATATTAAAAGAATTAAAAGAAATCAATAATAAATTAAATTCTAAAGAGGAAATAAAATGAATGTAATAAGAATTCAAATAACCGAAGAAGAATACAAAATGGGCGTTTTAGTTACAAGTTTTTTATGTAATCTAAACAGATACAATATAATAAATGATAACGAATTAGACGAACTTATAAAATATTTTGCCGAAAAATACGCTAGAGAATGTAGAGAACGCAAGAAAAATAAATAATTTTAATTGTCAATCGACATTTAAGAAAATTAATTTTAAAAATTAGTTTCATTAATAAATGAATTTTATTAAAATTGGATTGCTAGCCAATTACTCCAACAACCTAATCTCTCCAGACAATAATTTTTGCATAGCTCCTTTCTTCATTTCATTAATCAATTCTTTTTGCTTTTTCAAATTATCAATTTCTTCATCAAGCAAACTTAAATATCCGCCTATCTTTTCTTGCTCTTTAATCGATTTTGGAATTTTTATTTTTAATTCTTTAATATCTGAAAGTCTAATTGTAGGATATGTAGAACCTACTAATCGACTTTTTATTTGTTTTGCCATATCGTCCGAATATAAATATTGATATATGTATTTCATTTCTATATTTGAATTAGCCGTTAAAACTGCAAAACCTTTGGAACAAATATAATCTTTTGCTTCAAAATCTATAAAAGCATGTCCTAATAAATAAGGGCGAACTGTTGCCATAATAATATCATTTTTATTTATAATTCTTCTTGCAGAAATCGGAGCATTCTCAAAAGTTGTATAGTCGTTTGAAAAATTAATTATTCCTTTTTTAACAGCGGTTAAATCTATATATTTGAATTTATAATCTTTATCAGTATTTTCTTTTAAAATTTTATTATTAATTAAACATATATCTCCAAGTTTAACTATTTCCCATTCGTCCTCAAAACCTTTAAATCTCGCTTCGGGAATA
>ULMB01025075.1_pt1 | contig 13837 bp, 13 predicted proteins | sample 1951571 | NCBI WGS metagenome assembly ULMB01 (sample SAMEA4835542, study PRJEB28245) | human gut metagenome | biome: gut microbiome; material: fecal sample | place: Denmark | collected 2008 | reverse complement strand
ACTTTAAACTTTTTAAAATTTTATGTTTACTTACTTATAAAAGATACAATCATTTGCTATCTAAAGAATTATTTTTTAAGAAATTTACTCAATTTTTCATAAATTATTTAAAATATAAAAGAAAGGAGAAAATATTATGTCCGTAGAATCAGTAAAGAAAAACGCATTAACCGTAATAGAGGAGGCTTCAAATATCAATACAAAATATAGTTTTGAAAATTTGTCAAAAAGCCTTTTGGAAATGCAAAATACCGTAAAAAATTTTAAGATTAACGCCCCGCTTATAGGTTTATTCAGCGCGGGCAAAAGCAGTATTCTAAATAAATATTTGAATATTGATTTGCCTGTTGGAATTGAAGCGAAAACTTCGGTAGCTTGCGAATTTGTTTACGACACTGACGAATATTTGGAAGTTGTGTCGGATAAAAACGAATCAAGCAGAAAAAGTATAGCCGAATTAAAAGATTTGACTATTGAAAATTGTTCTTTTGTTCGCATGCATTTAAATAGCGATAAATTAATGAATTTGAAAGATATTACAATAGTCGATATGCCTGGACTTGATTCAGGATACGAACAGCATAATAAGGCTATAAAAAATTATATAAGTTCGGCTTCTTACTTCATAATAATAATGGATATTGAAAACGGAACGATTAAAAAATCTCTTTTAGATTTTTTGAAGGAGCTTGATTTATATAAATTAAAATTCGGTTTTATACTTTCAAAATACGAGCAGAAAGAAGAAAGCGATATTGAAGATATAATTAAAAATACGGAAGAGACAATTTTAAATCATATAGGAGAAAAAGTATTTGTAGGCAAAGTTTCGCCTCATAATTCGGATATTGCCGATTTTGAAAATATTTTATCAAATATGCAAACTGTCGATATAGCTAAAAATAATTTGTATTCAAGTTTGAAATTAATACTTGAAGATTTATTAAAAGAATTAAACCGCAAACTAAAATACGATAGATTTGATATTGACGAAATTAATAAAAATATTAGAGAGCTTGAAAAGAAATCTCAAGATATAGAAAAAAGCATTGAAAAAGAAGCGTATTTTATAAAAAATAAGGCGAATAATCAACTTACGGATGCTATACTTTCGGATATATCAAACACATTAAGCGAAAATGTAGATATGCTCGTTATGAAGGCAAAAGAAAATTCAGAATCTTTCGGAAATACTATAAATCAGCTTGTTCGCCCCGTTATAATTTCAAGTTCCGATAGACATTTGAAAGAATTATTTACGGAAATATACGGAAGGCTTCAAGTTAATTTTGACTCGATAGTCGGCAACCTTCAAATATCGCCCGTTAGTTTTAGCAATCTTGACGCTGAAAATAAATTAATAGACACTGGAGTTAATGTCGTTATGGAAATGTTAAAAAAATATTTGCCAACGGCTGGAGTTACCGCAGCTGGAACTTTATTAACTACCGCCGCTGTCACTTCTCTTACAATGGCTACGGTAGCTCTTCCTATAGTAGGAACTTTAGTCGCGGCTATTATTCCATTTTTGGGAAGTTTATTTAAATCGGGTAGAGAAGCAAGCCAAAACGAAAATATAAAAAGTCAAATATTGGGAAGCGTTATTCCAAATGTTCTTTCGCAAATTAGAAGCAAACTTGAAAGTTGTATATACGAACAAACGGACGCTTTTATTAAAGCCGTGAGAGAAAAATTTGAAATAGAACAGAATAATATAAAAGAAGCTTTAGAAAAGGCAAAAAAAGAAAAAGAAGATTCGGAAAAAGAGTTTAACGAAAAGCAAGAGATATTGAAAGCGGATATTGAGAAAACCGAAAAATTAATTTTGGAGATTAAAGAATGATAAATGAAAATATATTAATTATAATTTCAATAGCGTTAATTTTTATAATGGCACTAATATTAATAATTAATATTGGCAAATATAAAAATAAAATAAATAATTTAAATAAAAATATTTTTGATAAAGAAGAGAATATTAAAAATATAAACTCTGAATTAACCAAATATAAAAATGAACTTTCTGAAAAAGAAAGCGATTATAATAAAGTTAAAACGGAGTTGGAAGAAACTAATATTAAACTTGAAGAAAAAGAAGAGACTATAAATAATCATAAAAAAGCTATAGATAAACATAAAAAAGTTTTGGATATATTATCCGACAGAGCCGAAAAAAACGAGCAAACCGAAGCGTTTGATAAAATGCGAATAGTTTATAACGATTTGATTAATAAATGCATAGAATATGATTTGCCGAGCGGAAAATTATTTAAAAATTTTGACGAGCTTTTGGAGAAAATTGAAGATGCGATTAATTTTCCGTTATTCTATCATAAAAATATAATCGCTTTATGCGGGCAGTTTAGTTCGGGTAAAACGAGTATGATTAATTCTTTTTTGAAAGATAATATACTTCCAACTTCGATAGAGCCTACCACCGCAATAAACACTTTTGTAGTATATGAAAAAGATAACGATTTATATATAAGAAATTGTTTTAGCGGACAGACAAAAGTCGATAAAGAATTTTACGATTTTGTTACGCATACTTTTACTAAAGAATATGATAAAGATGTTTATAGTATGGTAAAATATGTTTCGCTTCATACTCAAAAATTAAAATATGAAAATATAGCTTTACTTGATACGCCGGGCTATACGGGACAAGGGCAAGACGCTACGGAAGACGACAGCAATATAGCTATGAAAGGAATAGCTCAAGCTGATAATATTATTTGGGTTGTAAGTATGGAAAACGGCACTATAAGATTAAACGATTTAGATTTTCTTGAAAAAGAAGAATTAAACGGAAAAGATATTTTAATAGTTTTCAATAAGGCGGATGTTCAAAGCGAAGAAGATATAGACAAAATTGTTGAAGAAAGTAAAAGTTTGCTAGACAGTAGAGGAATTGATTATAAAGATATAGTTGTTTATTCTTCAAAATATCCCGAAGACTATAAAGAAGGCGAGAGTAAATTATTTAATTTCTTTGAAAGCGAAAATAACAGCATAGAAAGAAATTATTTGGAAGATTTAAATAAAATCTTTAACGAATTTAAAAAATATTATGAAGATATGGATGGAGATTTATCCGATTATACAGCCGCTTTAAATATTGCAAAAATAAAAGGCTTTTTTGATAGCGGAATAAGAAAAAATAAATCAATAGACGAATCTCTAAAAAATGTAAATCAAAATAGAACAAATATAAAAAACTTTATAATAGAGTTAGAAAATTTCAAAAATAAATGTTTAGATTTGTTAGGCGAATCTTTATATAATAGAAAGAGAGAAGAATATAATAAACATATAAGAAATTTATCAAAATAAAAGGAGAATTAAATAATATGGAAAATAATAAAAAAATTGAAGAATTAATAAACAAATTAAAAAATTCAAATTATGCCGAGCTTTTAGATAAAGTAATATTGGGCGATATTGAAAACAGCTTTAATAATTATTTAGAAAATTATAAAAGACTTGAAAGCGAAGATAAAATTCTAACAATAGGAATTGTCGGACAGGTTAAAGCGGGGAAATCGTCTTTTTTGAACGCTTTATTTTTTAATAGTTCGGATATTTTGCCAAAAGCCGCTACTCCAATGACTGCGGCGCTTACAAAAATAAGATATTCTGAAAATATTTCGGCAAAAGTTCATTTTTTTAGCAAAAGCGATTTTGAAACTATAGAAAATGGAGCGAAAGATTGTAAAAAAACAATGATTAGAGAAAGAGATAAATTAAACGAAGAGCTTAAAAAGAAAGGAAAACCCGAAACAAAATTAACTGACGCTCAATTATTAGGAATGGTAGAATTAAGCGACAGCGTTAAATCGTTTTATGAAATTTTTGAGAATTTTAAGAAAAACGAAGGCGAGTTAAGAAATAAATTGTCAAATTCTGAAGAAAGCGATAATTTTGAAATTTTGGAAGGAATAGATTCTATAGACGCTCTTAAAAATAGACTTGAAGATTATGTCGGCGTAAACGGAAAATATATGCCTATAGTTAAATATATTGAAATATTTTTAAATATAGAAGCAATAAAAGATTTTGATATAGTTGACACGCCAGGATTAAACGACCCTGTTTTAAGCAGAGGACAACTTACAAGAAATTTTTTAGGCAAATGCGATGTAGTATTTTTATTAAGCGCTTCGAGTCAATTTTTCGATTCGCAAGATATAAGTTTATTTTCCGAGCAGATTCCACAAGAAGGAATAAGCAGAGTTATAGGAAGTAAATTTGATAACGGTTTGATTGGCGAAAGTCAAAAATACAATAACGATATTAAAACGGCTCAAGTCGGCGTTAAAAATGTATTAAACGAGCAATTTAAAGCGAGAATAAAAGACAGTCAAAGACAAAATATAAGAGATATGTTTGAAAATGCATTTCCGCCTAATTATGTAAGTTCGTCTTGTTATGATATTTATAAACATTACGGCAATTTATCAAAAAATGAAGAGAGAATAAAAAATAATATTATAAGAGCGTTTCCTCATTTTTTAGACGATGCGGAAAAATTTAAAGAATTAAGCGGAATTGAAATTTTTAATTCTGATATTATTCCAAAAATCGTTTCTGAAAAGAAAAAGATATTTGAAGAGCGTTCAAATAATGCATATTTGGGATTTATGGATAAATTTACAAGCTCAATAGAAGAATTGGATAAAAGCGTAAAGGATAAGCAAGAAAAATTATCAAACGGAGATATTAAATCTTTGGAAGATAAAGTTAAATCTACTCTTAATAATTTGGAGAAATTAAAACATAATATAAACGACTGCTATGACGAAAAAACGCATGAGGTAAAATCAAAATTCAATGATTTATTAACCGAAATAAACGATATAATAGATATGAATTCCGAAGTAAAGAAAAGAGAAAAAACGGAAGATTATACCGTTATGGTAGAAAAAGACGGGATTTTAAGCGGAATAGGTAGATTTTTTGGCGGAATTTTCGGCACAGATTGGGGATATAGACAAGAGACGAGAACAAGAAATATATCTTACGCCGCCACTCAAGACGCTATAGAACAAGTATTAAAAATGACAAATGAAATTAAGAAAATCATAAATAATACATGCAAAAATATTTTTGATATAAATGATTTCTGTCAAAATATAGCTAATAAAATTCTAGAGGTTTTTGAAGAAAGTTTATCCGATGTAGATTTTGATTATAACGCTATTATTTTACCTCTAAAAAAAGTTTTGCGTTCATTATCTATAAGTTCGGTTAAATTAGATAAAGATTATACTAATATTATAATTGAAAGCGTATCGGATAAAGAAGAAACATCCGTAGAAACTATGCGAAAAGCTATGAGAAAAACCACTTTGGATATAATTAAAGATATAGAAAAAATTGTTGATAGTCAATCTTCCGAAATAACGGAAAAACTTGACGAACAAGCGAATAATCTTATAAAAGATATTTCAAGCTCGATAGAAAGCGATGCGGAAGAGCTTAAAAAACAGCTTGAAAATAAAAAAGAATATGAAGAATTATATAAACAAGCAGTTTTGGGAATTGAAGAGATAAAGAATAATATTTAATTAAAGGAGTATAAAAATGAGTAATGTAGTTCAAGTACCTACTAAATATACATGTAATTCCTGCGGTAATATTTTTGAAGGAAAGTGGGATTCGGGAGTTTTAGATATTTTTGAGGCGCTCAAAATTTTTGATATACTCAAAGGAAAAAAGGCGCATGCAAATATATCGAAGGTAAGAGGCGCAAAATGTCCGAAATGTAAAAGTAAGGATATTAGCGTTTTGCCAATAATATATTAAATCTTCGGCTATAAATAAAATAATAAATAAAAATAATTTGTAAGAAAAAAGGAGAAAAAATGATTAATTTAATATTTATTAATATATCCGCTATTCCGCCATGAACTTTAAAATTAATAGTAATTAAAATTAAATAAATATATTAAAACAAAAAATAAAAGGAGATAAAAATGAGTTTTAAAGATTTATTTGAAAACGAAGGAATTGAACCCTCTATAGTTATTCAATTAAAAGATAAAATAGACGAAAAAGTTTTTAACGATATTTTAATTAAAGAAGGATTAACTAAAATATCAATAGAAATAAAAAATTCTGAAAAATCTCATATTTATAATTTCTTTACATTTGAGGACGAAGTAGATATAACCGATATTGCGCCTGTAAATATTATGTGGTTAGACGCTGAAAATTCATGCATAAATATTAATTTGGGCGTATTTAGAGGGATATTCGGCGGATTAACAGTAGGTATGAAAAGAATACTATTTAGAGAAAAAATATTGGATGAAGTATATGATAAATCTGGAGAGTATGAAAATAGTCAAAGCAAATATGAGGCGAATACGGACGATATTATAGAAAAAATTGATTACAATATGGGCTCTCGTCCTCATGAGCAGGCGTTTATTATCAAACATTTTATTAAATATATTATGGATAAATATAAAAAAGAGATTTCATAATTTGTAAGTATAAAGTAAAACCGCTTGATTAATCAATTTTCGATTTTGAAAGCGGTTTTATAATAAAGAAAAAGTATATATATTCTATAAAAAATAATTTTGAGAATGTTTTTTATTTATAATTTTTTTATTAAATTGTTATATTCTTCTATGTCTAATTGAATTTCATTTAATATTTTTCTTAATAAAAGTTAATTTCTTCAAGGCATAAATCTAAAACTTCTTTTAATTTTTCGTTAAGTTCTTCTAATGTATCGGCTTGAGTATGCGCTCCGTTTATTGAAGGAATATAACCTACATATAATTCGCTTTCTTTATCGTATTCTATATAAGCAAAAAATTTTTTATTCATATAAACCTCTGATTTTTATAAAAATTATTATACCAAAATATTATTATTATGTCAAAATAGTTTTTTATTTAATATATTTCATTTATTTACGATATAAAAACAAATGATTAATTTAGAAATAAAAATAACCGCTGGAGCAAAATCAAATAGCTTCAAAAAAGAAAACGGAAATTATTATATTCGCATAATGGCAAAAGCTATTGACGGCAAAGCGAATAAATCGATAATAGAATTTTTATCTAAAGAGCTTAATTTAAAGAAAAAAGATATTGAAATAATAAGAGGAGAAAAGAGCAGTAAAAAAATAATTTCTATAAATATAGACGAAACCGTTTTAAATAAATATTTTGAAAATAAATGAACCGCATAAAATATAATTGATTATTTTTTATAATAACATATAATAGGAATATTGATATATTTTGCTATCTTAAATAATTTTATAGGAAGTTATATGTATCCGTTTATGCAGGAAAGTAAAAAAATAAATACTCAATTACCTGAAATTAATCAAAATAATAAACACTATTTAAATACTATTCTTAATAAAAGCGATAATTATTTAAAAGAAGTATTCTCCGATAAAGAATATAAATATTTTTTGAAAAAGATTGAATTCATATATAAAATTAATAATGTTAATGATATAGTAAAAAATTTTTCAACGACTTATTTTAATTATATTAAAGAGTTGTATCAAAAAGAATATAAGATTAATAATCCGAGCGTAGATAATTTTATTAATAAAAAAGGTTTTATAAAATTAATATGGGGAGATTGCCACGATGCTTTAAAAAATATGAAAAGCGAAACTATAGATTTAATGGTAACTTCTCCGCCTTATTATAATGCAAGAAAATATTCTCAATGGAAAAATATAAACGAATATATGCAAGACATGGAAAAAATTTTAATAGAATGCTATAGAGTATTGGATAATCATAGGGTTTTCGTATTCAATGTAGGAGATATATTTGATAACGATAATTTATATACCAAATCGACTTGGGGAAAAAGAAGGTTGCCTTTGGGAGCGTATTTTATAAATCTTTTTGAAAAAGTAGGATTTACATTTGTAGACGATATAATATGGGATAAAGGAGAAGTTCAAAGCGAAAGAAATAAAAATGGAGATAACCCATATCCAATGTATCAATATCCTATAAATTGTTATGAACATATTTTAATTTTTCATAAACATAGATTAGATATGCATAGATATCCATGTCCTATATGCGGAACTTTAAATGTAAACGGAAATTCCTATACGGAAAAAGGGCTTAAAAGTTGGGAATGCAAAAATAAAGATTGTTTTGTAAGAAGCAAATCTAACAGAGGAAAAAGATTTAGCGCAAAAACATATATAACGCAATCGCATAAAAATAAAGATATATCCGTTATAGATAAAGATTTTCTATATTCTTGGCGTAGAGATATAAAAAAGATTAATCCCGTTATTAAAATTAATTCTAAAGGCGAAAATATACTTGGTCATACCGCTCCGTTTCCAAAAGACATTCCAGAATTTGCAATAAAAATGTTTAGTTATGTCGGAGATAAAGTATTAGACCCTTTCTCTGGAATAGGAACTTCTATAAAATCAGCTCATGAATTAAATAGAATAGGCATAGGTATTGAAAAAGATTTATCTATAAAACCTTATGTTATTAATTTTTTAAATAATAAATTGTCAGAGTTAGAATTATGAATAATATAAATAATAAGCAGGAAGAAGATAAGAAAAAGCAAGTCATAGGTTTATACGGTGAAATGCAACTTGCTATGATTTTACACAATAAAGGCTGGCAAGTCCATAGGTCTTATATAGACGAAGGAATAGATTTCGTTATAACAAAATATTATTGCGTTAAATGTAAAAAATTTGTTAATCAATATATAAGATACGAAGAATATAATAAAAAGAAATGCAAATGCGTTACAAATTTATGCGAAAAATGTAAAGAAAACGATACTTTAAAAATTATTACAAAATATTTGCAAGTCAAAACTTCAGAAGGAATAAAAAAAGATAGTGGTATAAGAAATTTTAGTTTTCACCCAAAAATAAGATATATGATGGGAAAAGATGTTTATTATGTATGGATAGCAATATTTGTAAACGATAATTTTAATCTTAATAATATTGAAAGCCAAAATATAAATATACATGATGCTATACATTATTATATTTTTAATACGGGAGATGTAATATTATTTGACGATATAAATTTACCAACTTATCAAATAACCGATAATCAAAAAACGGAATTGACTATTGATAAATACGGAAATATATTAAAAAAAGGACGGAATTATGATTATAGTTGTTTTGATAAATTTCATAATAACTTTGACATATTAGAAAGCATAAATTAAATGAGTAATTCAAGATTAATAAAATTTTATTTGTATCCCGCTTTCCTTAATACTTCTTTTATCTCTTCAGTAGCCGCCCAATCTAAAGCCGTCTTGCCATCTTCATTTTTAATATTAATATCCGCTCCATTTTTAACTAAATATTTAACTATTTCTAGATGCCCTTCAAGTGAAGCCCACATTAAAGAACTACAACCTTCATAATCTTTTGCGTCAATGTCGGCTCCATTCTCTACTAATAGTTTAACCATTTCTAAATTTCCTCCGCTTGAAGCCCACATTAAAATAGTAAATCCAAAACTGTCTTCGGCGTTAATATTAGCTCCATTTCTTATTGAAAATTTAGCCAATTCGTAGTTTCCAGAGTATGAGGCAAACATTAAAGGCGTGAATTCATATATCTCATCGGTTATTTCCACTTTAATAAATTGATTGTTAATATTGGCAGCGTTTATTGTATATTCATTACCGTCTACATTAATTTTGAATGTTTCTTTTTTTGAATTTGCAGAACAGGTTATCGCCGCTAAAATTATAATAGTTATTAGAATTATTGCTTTTAGAATTGTCATTTTTTATCTCCTAATTTTTAAGGTTAAAATTAAATATAAAAATATTATATGTTTAATTATAAATTAAAACAAATTCTTATAAAAGATTAAATTATTATTTAGCTCCCGTTTTTCTCAATACTTCTTTTATCTCTTCACTATCCGCTAAATCTAAAGCGGTTTTCCCATCGTTATTTTTAATATTAATATCCGACCCATTTTTAACTAAATATTTAACTATTTCCGAATAACCCCTCCATGAAGCTCTCATTAAAGCAGTCCAACCATCATCATCTTTAGCGTTAACATTAACCTTTCCGTTCTCTATAAAATATTTTATTACTTTTAAATGTCCTTCGTATGAAGCTTCCATTAAAGCGTTCCAACCTTCGTTATCTTTAGCATTAACATCCGCACCGCTCTCTACTAAAAATTTGACTATTTCTAAATCTCCTTTGCATGAAGCCCACATTAAAGCAGTCCAGCCATCCTTATCTTTATCTTTGGCTTTAACATCCGCTCCATTTTCTACTAATAGTTTAACCATTTCTAAATGCCCTTCGCTTGAAGATATCATTAATGCGGTTTTACCATAATAATTATTTGTAGTATTAATATCTGCTCCATTATCTATTAAATATTGGACTATTTCTAAAGATTTTTCTTTTTTTGTTGAATCTTCTAATGCATGTATTAAAGCGCTTTCTCCATCATCATCTTTAATATTAATATCTGCCCCATTTTTCACTAAATATTTAACTATATATAATTGCCCATATTCCGAAGCGAACATTAAAGCGGTATTTCCAATGTCGCTTTTAATATTAACATCCGCTCCATTAGCAACAAGAAGTTTAACTATTTCTAAATTTCCTTTGCATGAAGCTATCATTAAAGCAGTTTCACAGTATTTATCTTTGGAGTTAATATCCGCCTTTCCGCTTTTCAATATAGAATTGATTTTATTAATATCGTTATTTTTCACAGCTTCGATTAGATTATATCTATTAAACCGCATAAATATTAATTCCTTAATTATAAATTTTCAGAATCTACGGGAGTCGCTTGCAATCTATTTTTAAGTTTATCCGTTATATCGCCTTCTAAAGATTTTTGAAATTGAATTGCCACTTCTTTATTTTTTGTAAATTTTGGAATCGCATTCGCTATTAAATCGGGAATTCTTTTATCCGATTGAATCGTCTCGTATATCGTATCTGGAAGCGAAACTATTAAAGTAGCTCCTCTGCTTTCAATAGGATTTCCTTGAGAGAGTAGAGAATATATGCTTGGGCTTTCTCTTTCAATATAAGAAAGTATTTTATTATAGAATATTCTTCTTTTGTCGTCTGGATTTAATGCAGAATCGTATTGAGTTTTATTTTCAATTCTATTATTAAAATTATTTAAATTTCTCTCTTCGTTAATATTTTCAAAATTAATATTATTATCTTCGCTTATTGAAATATTTGAAGAGGAAACTATATCAAGCGGACTTATTAAATTATCCGTATTCAAAAGCATAATTCCGCGCATTTCAAATATTGTTTTTGGATTTGCAGCGTTTCTTATTCTCTCTTCAATAGAAAGTATATAATCAAGTATTTTTTCAATTTCATTGTCGCTATAATGATTTGCAAAAATTTTCAAATCGTCTCTTTCGTTTTCCGTTATTTCAAGAAGTTTTATATCGTTAATTCCGCTTTTAATCATAAGGACGATTCGCATATATTCGATTAAATTATTTATAAAAGTTCTTGCATCAACCGTTTCTTCAAATAATTTTTTTATAAATAGAAAATAATTTTTTTTATCTCCCGAAATCATAATATCGAAAAACTCTTTAACAAAACTAAAATTATTTCCACCTATAACCGCAATTACATCTGACGCGCTTATAAGTTTTTTATCCGTTGTATAGGCAATCATTTTTTCTAAAATAGTTTCGCTATCTCTAACCGAACCTCTAGCTTGTTTTGAAATTAAAAAAATCGCTTCGTCTTCATAAGCTATATTTTCTTTATCGAGTATTACTTTAAGAATTTTTTCTAAATCGTTTATTCCCAAAGACTTAAAAGTATATTGTTGACATCGACTTCTTATAGTCGGTAAAACTCTTTCGGCTTCGGTTGTCGCTAATATAAAAACCACATGAGGCGGGGGCTCTTCTAAAGTTTTTAATAAAGCGTTAAAAGCTTCGTTGGTTATTTGATGAACTTCGTCAATAATATATATTTTATATTTTCCAGAAACTGGAGATATTCTCACATTTTCTATTATCGTCCTTATATTTTCAATTCCTCTATTGCTTGCGCCGTCAATTTCAATAACATCGAGAGGATTTCCATTTTCTATTTGCAAACATGAAGGACATACTCCGCAAGGTTTATCTGTAGGACCATTAACGCAATTTAAAGCTTTTGCAATTATTCTTGCAAGAGAAGTTTTGCCTACTCCATGCGGACCTGAAAATAAATAAGCATGCGCTATTTTTTTTTGAGCTATGCTTTTTGAAATTGTTTTTGTTATATGTTCTTGTCCAATAACCTCTTCAAAAGTTTGAGGGCGATATTTTCTTGCTATTACTTTATAATTTTTTTCCATAATGTAAATAAATAATTATTAATAAAATATTAAATGTTAAAGCGATTAATTTACATTTTATCAAAATAAAAGTTATTTGTCAATTTGAAATAATATTTAATTATTATAAAAAAGCCCCGTTATAAAACGAGACTCTTTATAGTTTTCTAATTGACAAGTAGAAAAAAAATAAAAATTAGAACCAATATCTAAATCCGAATTCTCCTCCAAAGCCTAATAATCCAGGCAACCAGAATCCTCCGCCTTTTCCGATATGCGCGCCAAAGACATAAAATCCAGAATTTCCAACGGCTACAACATTTACAGTCGGAGCAATTTCTATAAATATTTCCCAATTTTTCTTAACGATAAACGAGAAACCTACGGGCATCCTTAAACCTGCCGTTAAAAACCAATATCCGCCGCTACCGAAGTCCACTGTAAAAGCTCCTCCAGGTCCAAGATATACCCAAGCATCAGAATCTCCAGCAGGTCCAAAATTATGTTTGAAACCCCACCAGTCGGCAGTAAAACCTACTCCGAAATGACCAACTCCAAATCGAACCGTTCCTCCGAACATTACTGGCACTTTACTAGATTGTCCAGTTACTCCTATAGCTCCTCCAACTGGCCAACCTCCCATGAGCATCGCTCCAACAGCGTCTCCATCCGAGAAAGCCGCTTGAGCTTTTGTAGGGGCAGCTATTATTAATACCGCCGCTACAGAAATATATAATATGATTCTCTTAAACATATTATTCTCCTTTTTGTTTATTTTTTTGTTATTTAATTTTTAGAATAACAATTAATTATAAAATGTCAACTACTTATAGGGCGATTTATTAGTTAATATTTAGTAATTTTTAATAATTTCATATTCGGGGGGGGGGGGTAAATACTACATTTCATACATATTTTTTAAATTTTTAAAATTAAATATCTTGATATGTGTACAATTTCTGACGGCATTTCTACTATAATTTATAAATTAAAAATCTTATATAATTTTTTGCGATTATTATGATTTATTTTAATTCCGATAAAATAAAAATGTTTATGCAAACTTTTAAAGATATAATTTATTTTATAGCGATTATTTTCTCAAAAACTTTTATAGATTTATTTAGATTATTTGGAAATATAATAATTTTCGGTTTTATTTTATATGTTCTCGCTTCAATGACAAGAAGAATATTTGCAAAAACTTTAGGCGCAAAAACAGAACTTTATATAACGGGCTGGATTGGAACTCCGATTCATGAATTATCGCATGCATTATTTTGCATTATATTTAATCATAAAATAAACGATATAAAATTATTTACCACAAAATCGGAAACTATAGGTTATGTTCTTCATAGCTACGATTCAAGAAGTTGGTATCAACAAATAGGAAATTTTTTTATTGGCGTTGGACCTATTATAATTGGCGCTTTAATAGTTTATTTTCTTTTTTTATTATTAGCGCCCGAACTTAAAGAAAATAT
>ULMB01009137.1_pt1 | contig 13941 bp, 14 predicted proteins | sample 1951571 | NCBI WGS metagenome assembly ULMB01 (sample SAMEA4835542, study PRJEB28245) | human gut metagenome | biome: gut microbiome; material: fecal sample | place: Denmark | collected 2008 | reverse complement strand
AATTTAACTATTCCATACGAAAATGAAATAAAAACCGAAGATAAAAATATAATACGAAAATTTATAATAAATAATATAAAAGAGTATGAAAATAATTCTTCAAAATTAACCGAGCTTATAATAGAAGCCGTAACATCTTTAAATGCGGGAAAATCGAGAACCGACTTTATAGCCGAACAAGGATTTTTTAAAAATCTTCTATATTCTATAACGGGACAAAATAAAAAAATAAGAGGCGAGATTGATTATAATTATGCGATTGTAAAAAATGCATCCGTTAGAATGATAGAATATTTGGCAGGGCAGAATAAAATAACTTACGAAGGCTTGATTTATTTAAATAATAAACTTAATAATATTGAAAAAGATTTGGAAGAAGAGATTATAACTATATGTAAAAATATAAGAGAATCTTTTAATTATATTTTAAATAAAATTAACGAAGAATCTAAAAGAATCGATTCTATAGAAAAGAAAGTTAATTTACTAGAGTTTAAAGCAAAAGCAAAATTGCTTGAATTTAATAATATAAAATATTCGGATATGGACGAAATAGAAAAAATAATGTGTTTAAGCGCGGATTTATTTTTAGAAACTTACAACTCAAATTTGTCCGATTTATTAAAAGAAAATATTTATATTATAAAATCTATACTTTTAGATTTCAATATCGATATAAATAAAAGCGTTAGAATTATAGATATATATTCAAAACTAATAGAAAAGCCCGAGTTTATAGATAAATTATTTTTTAATGAAAATTATAATTATAATATTTCAGAATATATTATTCCAATATTGAGCGGAGCAAATAAAATAAAAAAATTAAATAATGAAGAAAATTATATATTATCTTCGCTTAAAAATATCAATCATAATATAGACGATATAAAAATAAATTTGATAAACGAATACGGAATAAATATTTCAAACTTCGATTATAATTTGGAAATTAATAATTATGAATTAATAATAATGATAATAAACGAATTAAAAATGCTTTCAAATAAAAATAATAATTCTATTGAAAATATAAGTTTAGAAGAAAGAGAAAAACTTATGCATAAATATTATTCTTCAAAACAATATATAAAAGCTATTATTGAATCGAATAATATTTTAACAAAAGAAAAAAAGAATATCGAAGCGCATAATATAAAAACGGAAAGCATTTATAAACTTCTTATAAGCGAAATGAAAAATAATAATAAAGCGACTTATTATAGAGATATTGCAAAAATATATTTGATAAGAGAAGATTACGATAACGCTTTTAAATATTTAAATAAATATTTTGATATTCATTCAAATAATAAAGATATAAACAGATTAAAAAAGAAATTAAAAGAACAGTGTAATAAAATAAAAAAATATAAAGAAAAAATCGATAAAAAAATTATTAAAGAAACAAATAAAGATAAAAAAGAATTTTTGGAGTTTATAAACGATTTTTGGGCTTTATATTTAAATAAAATTTGATTTGGAGATTTTATGTCAAAATTCGGCTTATCGCTTGCTGGAGGCGGCGGACTTGGAAGCTATCAAATCGGAGTTTGGAAAGCATTAAGAGAATACGAAATAGATAAAAGAATAGACGCATTATCGGGAACTTCGGTTGGAATTCTTAACGCTTGCTTAATCGCTCAAAACGATTACGATATAGCGGAATATATTTGGAAAAACGAAATTGAAAATAATATTCTCTCAAAGAAAAAAATGAGCATGAAAAATAATTCTATATCTTCAAATGGAATTTTTACGAGAGAAGGACTTCTTGAAATAATGGATAAATATTTGGATTTGGATATAATATCAAATTGTAAATTTCCGATTTATGCGGCAGCTGTTAATTTAAAAACTATCGATGTAGTTTATTTTAAGTTAAACGGAAAAAGCCATTCTGAAATAAAAGAGATAATGATGGCAAGCAGTGCAATTCCAATTATATTCGGAAGACAAAAAATAGAAGGAATAAATTATGTCGATGGCGGAGTTGAAATTTTAAACGGAGACAATTTGCCGTTAAAACCTTTATATGATGAAGGATGCTCTCAAATAATAGCGATAAGCATGTATAAAGAAACCGTTATAGAAAAAAACGATAAATGCAAAGTTTACGAAATTATACCGAGTAAAAATTTGGGAGATTTTAGAACGGGAGCTATGGATTTTTCGCTTAAAGGAGCGAGAATTAGGCTTGAAGAAGGCTATAAAGATACGATTAAAATATTAAAACCTATTTTTAAAATGGGAAAAATGCAAGCCAAATCTTTATTTTTAAATAAAAAAATGTATAGAGATGAAATTAAAAACGATATAAATAAAAAAGCGCTTAAAAATGAATTGCATAAAGCTATAGAAGATTTGAAAATCAATAATTAAACGCTTGACATATTTTTTAAAATATTGTATAATTTAATTATTAAAAATTAAGGTAGGAATTTTATATGTTTAGTTTGACACTACCGCCGCATTATAAATTTTTTAGGCGATTTTTTCATTGCAAGAAATTATTTATTAAAGAATTATTTGAAACATTTAAACGCTTTCTTTGGCGTGAAAAATTATCTACTCCGATTTATTCTATAGCGGAGGTTTTGTTATGATTAAATTCTTCCAAAAATCCGAAACCGAAAAATACATAATAATTAAAATTCTATTTGTTAAAATAACTATCAAAAAGAAGTTTTATGAGATTAATAAGAAAATTGATAATTTATACTCGGATATGCATAGAAGATTTGACGATTTATATCCTTTTATGTGGGATAGATTTGGAGATATACAATATAACTTTGATAAAACACAAAAAGAAATTTATATATCGAGGCAGTTATATTCAAAATTATTAATTGAAAATAAATTTAATAATTCAAATAATTTGCCTTTGGTATCTATTATAATTCCCGTTTACAATATTGGCGAAAAATGTTTAAGGCAATGTTTAGAAAGCGTTATAAATCAAAGTTATAAAAATATTGAAATTATTATTGTTAATGATTGTTCGGTTTTTGAAGAGGACGAGAAAATCATTTTGGAATATGCAAGCAAAGATAACAGAATAAAATATATAAAGCATAAAGAAAATATGGGAGATGGAGCTGCGAGAATGGCTGGGCTTAAAGAAGCTAAAGGTTATTCGGTTTTATTTGCAGATGGAGACGATTATATGTCGTTAGACTTAATAGAAATTGCTATATTCGAAATGATAAAGAATAATGTTGATATAGTTTGTTATAATTTCTTTATTGTGAGAGAAGAAAATAATAAAATAGAGTTTAATAATTCGTATTATAAAAATATTCCTTATCAAGTTTTATATGGCAAAAATATTATGAAATTATTTTGTAATTTGGATGTTTATGCTTCTGGGCATTTATGGAGCAAATTAATCAAGAGAGAGATTTTATTGGAGTTGGGATTTGATAATATTCCTGCGAGATATAAATGTAAGGATTTAAATTACTGTTTTAAGATATTTTTGAAAGCGAAAAGGATATCGTATATTCCATTAAATTTATATTTCTACATAGAAGGTAATATTAATTCTATATGTAATTCGATAAGATTTAAGGATAATTTTTTTACGGATATGTATTATATTTATTCTGATATGTTTGATTTTATTAATAAGGAATCGAACGAGGAGATAACGAAATTATTAGCGAGCAATTATTTATGGTTATATTATACAGCCATAGATTTTGATAATGCGAGAGTAAGAGAGGAGAATCATTTTATCAATATATTTAAGAAAGTGATTTTAGATTTAATAGATTATGGAGCTATAGATAAAGAAAAATTATTAGAAAATGTAAAAAATATTACAAACGATGAAAATTTAATTAATTGGTTATGCAATATAAAATTCACATTGTAAGAAACTTATAATTTTAATAAATAAAATTAATATATCTTAATATTTCAATAAAAAATAAACTCTAATTGATAAAATTATTTATATTGAAATATAAAATTGTATCACAGTTTTTTGTTATCATATTTGAATATTTTCTATAATTAATATAAAATCTTTTTAATCAAAAAATCAAGAAAATAATAATAAAATTAAAATATGGCAAAAAGCGTTATAAATATAGTTAATATATCAAAAAGTTTTGTTAATAAAATTTTGCTTGATAAAGCGAATCTCCTTATAGAAGAAAAATCAAAAATCGGAATGATTGGAAGAAACGGAGCGGGAAAAACAACTTTAATAAAAATTCTTATGGGAGAAGAGGACGCTGACGATGGCGAGGTAATTTTTTCTGACGATATAAAAATAGGTTATTTATCGCAAGGAGCAAATTTTGACGAAAAGGAAAAAGTTATTGATTATCTTATAAAATCGACTAATAAAAAATCTTGGGAATGTTCTAAAATAGCGAGCAGATTTGGAATTGACCATATAAAAATAAATTATAATATTGGCGATTTGTCGAGCGGTTATAGAATGCGAATTAAACTTTCCGAAATGATGCTTCAAGAACCAAATTTTTTACTGCTTGACGAACCTTCAAATTTTTTAGATTTAAATACTTTAATTGATTTGGAAAATTTTTTACTTGATTATAAAGGCGGATTTTTAATCGTTTCGCATGATAGAGAATTTTTAAAAACTACTTGCGAAAAAACCATAGAGATTGACAAAGGCAAAATAATTTATTTTCCGTCAGGCATCGAAGATTATTTTGAATATAAAGAAGAAAAAGAAGCGTCAATAAAAAAATATAATAAAAATATCGAAGAGAGAAAAGCGCATTTGGAGAGATTTATTGACAGATTTAGATATAAAGCGACTAAAGCGAAAGCCGTTCAATCTCGCATAAAGCAAATTGAAAAATTAAAAACTATAGAAATATCTCATCCTTCAAAAAGCGTTAGAATAAAACTTCCCGCAGTCGAAGAAAAAAAAGGTTTCGCTATAATTTCGGATAATTTAAATATAGGATACGATAAAAAAATCGTGGCAAAAAGCAAAAGAATTGAAATTTTTAGAGGAGGCAAAGTCGCAGTTTTAGGACAAAACGGAGAAGGCAAAACCACTTTTTTAAGAACGATATCGGGAATAATAAAACCGCTCTCTGGAAATTATAATTACGCGCAAGGAATAAAAACCGCATATTTCGGAGAAGATACTTATAAAAATATAACGGCTAACGATACCGTTTTATCTTTTTTGAAAAAGCATGCAAAACAAGGTTTACTGCATCAGGAACTTTTAACTTTACTTGGAAGTTTTTTATTTTCTGGAGACGATATTAATAAAGACATTAAAGTTTTAAGCGGAGGAGAGATGGCAAGATTATCTCTTTTGTCTGCAATTACTCAATGCGCCGATGTTTTAATTTTGGACGAACCTACTAATCATTTAGATTTTGAAACCGTTGAAGCTTTAGCTAATTCATTGAAAGATTATAAAGGAACTATATTTTTTACTTCGCATGACAGAACTTTTACAAGTTTGCTTGCCGATACGATTATTGAAATTAAAGATAAAAAAATCTCTCTCTATTCGGGAGATTACGAGGCTTATGTTTATAAAGCTAAACTTGAAGCGTTAAAAGAAGAGGAAGAGGAAATTAAATTTCAAAATAATAATAAAAATATAATAAGCGAAAATAAAAATAGTTATGAAGATAGAAAGAAAATAAGAAATAGACTTTCAAAATGCGAAAATCTATTAAAAGAATACGAGAAGCAGATTAACGATTATAAAAATGAAGAAAAAGAAATATTAAAATTTTTTGAACTTTCTACAAATTATGACGAAGAGAAAAGCAAAAGATTATTAGAAATAAAAAAACTTATAGAAAAAACTGAAAATGATTGGCTTATAATTAACGAAGAGATTGACGATATAAAAAAGTTATTATAGTAATTCTATCGATATTAAATTTATTTTAATATCGCATATCTATTAGAAAAATAAATAACTTGAATTTTTACCTATATTATAATAATATAAATAATTATGGAAAATAAAATAGAAAATACTGAAAAAACTAATTTTGAAGAATTTAAAGTTTCTTTATCGAGCATTGATTACGAGGGACCTTTGTCAATTTTGTTCGATATGCTTAAAAGAAGCGAAAAAAATATATACGAAGTTTCGATTTTGGAGATTATAGACCAATTTATAGAATATTTGAAAAGGCAAGCGGCTTTAAATCTAAATTATACGGGAGATTTTTTGCTTGTAGCTTCTGAGTTTCATTTGTATAAATCTAAAATGCTTCTTCCTCATGATATGGACGAAGATAAATTTACCGATAGATTAAAATTTGAAATTGTAGAACAAATGCTTGAATTTCAAAGATATAAAATTGTTTCAGAAGAGCTTGATAAATTGCAAGAAATTTCCGATTCTATTTTTGAAAGAAAAGATACGGAGAGAGTTAATTTTTTTCAAAATAATAATTCTGACGATAATGAAATCGCTTGGAAAGATATTAAACTTTACGATTTGGTTTATTCTTTTGCAAAAATTCAATTTGTTCCCGAAACCGATTTGGCTGTTCTTTCGGGAATGTCGAATTTCCATATTGATAACGCCATAGATATGATAAGAATAAAATTGTCTGAAAATAAAATATTTCCTTTCATTATGCTTTTTAAGGACGGAGTGACAAAAAGAGAATTGGTGACTTTCTTTTTAGCAATATTAGAACTTACAAAAGAAAGAGAAATTCTTTTAAAACAAGAAACGAGATTTAAAGAAATTTATGTTTTTAAAAGAGAAGAAAATTCTATAATTACAGAAGATAATAAAAATGAATAAATCTTTAAACTCCGTATTGCATAAAAAAAATATTTCTTTGAAAAAATATAATAATTTTAGAATAAACGCGAAGGCATTAAATTTTTATATTCCAGAAACTATAAACGGATTTATAAATTTGCTTAAATATTTTAACGACATTAAAAAAAAATATATTATTTTAGGAGGCGGAAGCAATATATTATTTGTTGATGAAATTGTAGAAATTCCAATAATATATACGGGATTTTTTAGCAGAATAGAAATTTATTCGGATGGAATTTTAGGATATTCTGGAGCGAAAATTATTGATTTAATTAAATACGCTTATAAAAATTCTTTAAGCGGTTTAGAATTTTTATTTGGATTGCCTGGAACAGTCGGCGGAGCGGCTTATATGAATGCAAGATGTTATGAGCATTCTATTTCGGAATTTATTGAAACCATTGGAATAATAGACGAAAATTTTGAATATAATCATATTGGAATTGAAGATTGCGATTATCATTATAAAAAAAGCGTTTTTCAAAATAAAAATTATATTATTATAGATGTAAAATTTAAATTAAATAAAAAAGAGAAAAAATTAATAAAGTCCGAAATGAATAAATATTTAAATGACAGAAAGAAAAAAAATCAATTTAAATATCCTTCGGCAGGAAGCGTATTTTTAAACGATTATAAAACTAATATGATAGCGGGAAAAATTATAGATTCTATTAATATGCGCGGAGTAAAATTAGGCGGCGCTATGGTTTCGCCATATCATGCGAATTTTATAGTTAATTATAAAAACGCTACGGGACGAGATATTTTTTTATTAATGAAAAAAGTTAAAGAAGAAGTTTATAATCAAAAAGGAATTTTATTAAAACCCGAAGTAAAAATAATAAGTAATGACAATGAAAAATTATAAAGTAAATTACAATAAAAAACATTTGGAAAATATCGACAAAGCGATTGAAAAAGCAAAACTACTTTACGATAATTGCGTTTGCTGCGGACACTTATGCAAAGTAAACAGAAACAAAAATAAAATTGGAAGATGCAAAATTTTTGAAGATAATAATAGTGTAAAAGTCGCATCTCACACTTTGCATTTTGGAGAAGAACCGATGCTTGTCGGAAAAAGCGGAAGCGGAACAATATTTTTTTCAAACTGCAATTTAAAATGCATATTCTGTCAAAATTATCAAATAAGCTCCGCTAAAATCGGAGAGACAATCGACATTGAAACTTTAGCTTTATATTTTTTAGAACTTGAAGAAAAAGGTGCGAATAATATAAATCTTGTAAGCGCAAGCCATGTAATTTATCCGATATTGAAAGCTTTGAAAATCGCTTTGAATAAAGGATTCGATTTGCCAATAGTTTATAATACTAACGGATACGACACAAAAGAGTTATTGGATTGTTTAGACGGAATAGTCGACATTTATTTGCCCGATTTAAAATATTTATTTGACGACAAGGCAATAAAATATTCAAGAGCCGAAAATTATTTTAATGTATCGATTAAAGCTATAGAGATAATGAAAAATCAAGTCGGAGATTTAATTGTAGACGAAAACAAAATTGCAAAAAGCGGAATAATAATAAGACATTTAATTTTGCCAAATAATCAATCGGATTCTTACGATATATTGATAGAATTAAAAGATAGAGGATTTTTAAAAACTACAATTTCGCTTATGTCTCAATATAATCCCGAGTTTATAGCAAAAGATTTTAACGATATAAACAGAAAATTATATTTTAAAGAATATAACGATTTAATTAATTACGCTTTGGATTTGGGATTTGAAAATATTTTATCGCAGGAAATGGAAAGTTCGGAAACTTATTTGCCTGATTTTACAAGAGAAATTCCTTTTCAATTTTGAATAAACTAAAATTATTGTTTTTTGATAAGACGATAGACTAAAGCCCGCAAAGTGAAGCGGGCAAAAGCCAAAAGTAAGCAAAAAAACACTTCTTTTTTTATAAAATAAAGAAACAAAAAACATTAACAATAGGAATTTAAAATCCAATAGCTATGGGCTATATTTTATTTTTTAAATTTTCTTTTTTATTTAGCAACGGGAATTATATCCCCTTATCTCTGAATAATTAATTTTATTTAAATTGTTCACTTAATAAAAAATTTGTCATTGCGAGAGATAGCGTGGTAATCAAAACTGAATGAAATTATATAAAGAAATATGTTAATTTATTATAATTTATTAAATCATTGTTATAATTTCAATTTAGATTAATTTTAAATTACAATTTTCTTCTTTTCTTTAGGATAAGCATGATAAATTTTACCTTTAAGCAACGCTCCATTTTCTTTTTTATTGCGCTTTATTCCATCGCTTCCCCAAGCTCCCCATTGTTTAAAGAAAAATGCAACATTTTGCTTTTTACATTGCTTTTGTATATTTAACGCCCATTCTTCTTTCATAGGACGAGCATTAACCCCGCTTTCGCCTCCTGTAATTACCCAATCGATTCCGCTTAAGTCAAGATCTCCTAAATCGCTTATTAAAGGTTCGCAAGAAATCCATTTTACGCTTGCATCTAAATCGCGGATTAAATCTATACGAGATTTTACTTTATTTGATTCTATAGTCGTTCCAAGCCAAACATTTTTAGGAATTTCATTTTTTAAGAAATATTTTCTCATTCTTTGCGGGCGTTTAGTCAATATTTGGTATTTATGTTGTGGAGTTTCCTTAATAACTTTCAATATAGAATCTAAAAAATTATAATCCATTTTTTCATGGAATAAGTCGCTCATAGAATTTACAAAATAAAGCGTTGGTTTTTTATTTTGTTTTGGTTCGTTTAATCTATGCGGCAACATTTTAAATTTAAATCCGTCTTTATAATCCATATTTCCCATAGCCTGCAATCTTTTTGCCATAACCTCCGCATAGCAATTTTTACAACCGCTACTTACTTTATCGCATCCTATGGTAGGATTCCAGCTTGCTTCCGTCCATTCTATTTTACTAATTTTCATTTAAAAATTAAACCTCTTCTGTTTATTATCTTTTATAATATACTCTGATTTAATATTTTTATAATTTTTTACTCTTTTGTTTGTTTTTGGGTCTATAATATCTATGTCTCCATAATATATCTGTTCTTGGAGAGATTCTTTTATCGTTTCTATTGTAGCTGGCGTATAGTTTATTTCATTTTGAATTAAAGTTTCAAAAGTTTTATTATTGTAATCGCCTACTTTATTTTGAATTTGTGTTTTTATAAGTTCTAAACTATCTAATCTATCTTGTTCTGCAAATAAAAATGGATTTAGCGTGTCTTTATCTTTTGTTGAATATCCAAACATATCAAATCCTCCTCCGCCATAATGAATAAATGCATTATGATTTTCATAATGTAGTTTAACCATTTCATTACGAGCTGTTGGATGCATACTAAAATGCAACAACCAATATGCTCTATGGGTTTTACTACCCTTAATAAAAAACGGAGTATAATAGCAAGAAGTTCCAACTTTATTAATAATAGAATTTAATAATGTAAATTGCAATATCCTTCTATTTCCATCATTATCTTTTTTAGTATCTAAAAGGTGTGTTATATCGTCATTATCTAAACCTAATTTTATAAGAATATTTTTATTACTTGAAGAAAGATAATCAATTAAGCTATCGCATGCAAAAGTCAGTATAATTTCGACATTGTAAAAACTATTTAAAATAGTTCTTATTGTTTCTATATTAGCTTCTATATATCCATATTGGTCTAATAGAAAAACTGCCCTTTTATATTCCTTACTTTGCAATTCTTTAATAATATTATTATATATCTTTTCAAATTCTCCGTTAATAATATTTGCAGAATTGCCAAATCCTCTTTGATTTATTGTCTGTTTCAAGAATTTAAAAACATTTCTATCTTTTTCAATACAATATACGGGAATATCAAAATTGATTTTTCCAAAATTCTTATTTTCTCTCTCAAAAGTAATTTCTTTTTTGAGCCTTTCAATAGTTTCTAATACTCGCAACGGGCTGCCTAAAATTTCTTGTCCTTTAATATCTTTATATAAACCGCCCCCAGAAAACCCATCAATAACAGCAAATTTTAAATTTCGAGGGTATGGAGATATAGTTAAATGGCGCATATACGCCTCTAAATATTTTTCAATAATATTTAATTTTACTAAACTATGTTCTTCAATTTTAGGTAGAGGATTACCTATACCCCAATCATATTTTTTATCTTTAGCCATATTTTATTCTCCAAGTATTTAGGAGTATATCATATTATATATAATAAATCAAATATATACACTAAAAAAAATAACAGTAAATATTTCATATAGATTATATCTATTTTCCATTTTCAATAACCTCAATCTCATCTCCATCAAACAATAAAGCGGACAAATCAACCTATTTATAATTCTTTTTTAATTAAAATAAATCGCTATGCGAACCTATAGCTATGCATACAAGAATTAAAATTGGCAACTGCCCGCTTGAAGCGTTATTTTCTTTTTTGTATATCAAAAGTAAATCAGGTTTTATATGGCATTCTCTAAAACCTGCATATTTTCCAATTAATTTATGGTCTTTATATTTTGATTCTAATATTTCGTTATTTAAAAGTTTATTTATAATTTTTTTAGTGATTTCTTTTTCTTTTTGATTTAATTTTTTGTATTGTTTTCTAAATTTTGACGAGGGTTTAAATCTATACATTATAAATCTTTCTCAAACTCTTCAAAGTTTTTATATGTTTTTAAATTATCTTTTTCTTTTTTATAAGATTTTATAGCTTTATCTATTCCTTTTTCTTCTATTTTTAATTTTGATTTAGATATTTTAGCCATACTTTTTATAGCTTTTATCAAATCTTCGTTAGCGTTTTCTATAGTTAATTTTACAGTCATTATTTTCTCCCTATAATTTGAATTTTACTTACTAACAAATTATACAATTTACAAACCAATAAGTCAATTTTTATTTTCCACTTTACTAAACCCTAAACTCCAACTCATAACCAATAATAAACTCCAACTCCTATATCAGATAAATCATATAAAGGACGAATTTTATATACAAAAAACTAAATCAAATGTAAAACTTACTCTAATAAATAGTTGATTTTATAAACCTAAATTATATAATTAAATATATATGAATAAAAAAGAAATTATTAACAAATTAAAAAATAATAATAAAAATATTAAATACTCTGGCTTTTGCTCAATACTAAAATATTTTGGATTTGTATGCAAAAGGTAAAGAGGAAGCCACAGATTATATTCGAGGCTTGGAGTTAAGGAATTATTAAATATACAAAATGTTAACGGAGAGGTTAAGCCTTAACAAATTAAACAGTTCTTAAATATTATAAAGAAATATAATCTTGAGGAGTAATTATGAAATACACGATAAAAATATTTTTCAGCGAAGAGGACGAAGGATATATTGCGATAGCCGAAGAGCTTGACTCGATAAGCTCATTTGGAAAAACAGAAGAAGAGGCATTAAAAGAACTCAAAACCGCCGTATCTCTTTATTTTGAAGAAAGAAACATATTGCAAAATTAAAAATAAGCGTGGCAATCCAAATAATAAGCCTAACAAAATGAAGCGAAAGTAAATTAATTTATATTGTCAATTATATTAATAAATTCTTCTAACGACATAGCGGTAGTTTGAATTTTATTTATATTTAAGTCCTCATTATAATTTTATATAATTCTTTGCTTTTTAACATTAGTTTATTATCGTTAGTAATAAAATAATCTGACGACATAGAATTAAATGAATGCATAGCATCTATAGTCATATTCCTATATTTAAGTTTAGATGTTTTTTCCGATATTTCCGATAACATATCTAACATATTATATATAGCAATAAATTTAAATTTAATATCAATATCCAATTTTAATATATTATTAATACTTTTATAAACCATATCTTTATTATTATTTCCTAATATATTTTTAATATCTTTTCTATCTTCTCTATAAGATTTTATATTTTCAAAATAATTTTTCAAAGTATTATTAGTTGTAGTTGCAATTTCTCCTATTGTAGGATTATAGTAATGTGGAATAAATTTCTGCATAAAATTATTTTCTATATTGGTTTCATTTTTTATAAAAGAATTAGTATTTATATCAAAAAGCATGTAGTTATTTTCCACAATATTTGACATAAATTTTAAATCTTCAATTTTCTTATCCGTTTTATCATTTTGCAAGTCATATATATGAGCATCAAAATATACATATTCTAACTTATCATTTTTTAATTTTAATATCTTATCCAATAAAGATTTATTTTCTTCTTTTTTCAATTCACGAAATATTTGACTGTCAAAATAAACTGTTTCCATAATTCTGCCCTAATATAATTATACTACAAATAAAACATTTATCAAATTTAATTGCTATATACAAACATAAAAACAAGTATAATTACAATAACAAATTAAATAATCATTTCCCTTCAATTATCTTTATTTCCTCCTCACTCAAACCATACAACCAATAAACTATTTTATCAATTTCTCCTTCTATTTACGATATATCCGCATCGGAATTTTTATTTTTAATTTTCAAAATTTCATTAACATTATTTATAATTTTATTGATAAATTTTTTATTTTTCTTAACTTTACCGTCATTGCAAGTGAGTAGAACGAATGAAGCAATCCACTTTAACCCCATTAACTTTCCTAATAAAATTCTGAAAGTCTTTTAATTTAAACAATAAATATTAATAAATCTAAATATCCAGATTTAAGTGAGTAAAACTCCCGCTGCTTACCATAATGAAATTTAGAATAAAAAATATATCAAATAAACTAAATAACTATAAATTCTGACTGTTATTTTTTTTGCTGAGGCTACTGCCCATAGAGTGAAGAAGGCTTTACTCTCACCATAGGCGTCCCTATGGGAGTTGGCTTTTAGCCTAGCGTGTTAGTAAAAAAGAACAAAGAAATACGAATTAAAAAGTTAGTAGATTTAATTTACTTTCTAATATAATATATTTCTTAAATTTTAATTTTATATTTATAAAAGAGTTTTTAATTTATGGAAAATAATTTTGAAAATAATTATAACGAAAAAAATAATTTATCTTTTTTGACTATATTAATAATCTGCTCTTATATTGCTTGTCAAATGATTTCAAATATATCAAGCGT
>ULMB01009019.1_pt1 | contig 14044 bp, 9 predicted proteins | sample 1951571 | NCBI WGS metagenome assembly ULMB01 (sample SAMEA4835542, study PRJEB28245) | human gut metagenome | biome: gut microbiome; material: fecal sample | place: Denmark | collected 2008 | reverse complement strand
CTCCATGAAAATAAGCTTGTTGCTTCTCCAGTTCAGGAATCTCCGGATAGATAGAAATCACAGCATTGGTAAACTGATACATACTGGTCAACGCATTGATAAAATGATTGTTCCGTATCTGAACATTGCGACAAGCCCCTGTCTCAAACCATCCGTTACAATCCCCACAAAGCAAAATGGCTGTTCCTGATGTATGATCAAATGTATTGTTTTCGACAATTGTCTCGCGAGGCGTACTGAACAAAGCACCACGCGCCCGATTGTTGCGAATAAGATTACCCGAAAACAAGACTTCTGGAGACCAAGTCAAATTCTCAATACCAAAGCTTCCCTTTTCATCAATACAGGCCTCTACAGGCTTCTCAAAACTTATCAGAAATTCGCGAGCTCCTTCTATACAGTCCTTATCATAAGGGGTGATAGCCGTAATTTTATTTTTGGTACCGATCAATTCCATGGTCGTTGAACGGATAAACTGTACTTCGTCACCTGTACGTCCCCATTCAAAACCCCAAGACTGGTCATGCATATAACGCCCCACCAAGGTGTACTCATCCTTACGGTCGATTACTTTCAAGTAAGTGCCGTGCACATTGATCGCATCGTCCATCATCCCCTCGTACAACCCGTTACATGAAATGATCTTTCCCTTGCAACCCGAAAAGTGGGTAGCATCCGCTTGAGTCGTAAAATAGCGAGGATCCTCCTCCCCTTTTAGGCACACACGGAATTTCTCGAGCGTTATATTTTCACATACTTGGGCTAACAGTCCCATTCCTTCTGCATAATGTACCTGTATATTTTCCAGACGGGTATTAAGATTGTGCGAAAGGAAAATACCCGGAGTGGGACGGCCCCATCCACGCATCACAAATATCGTTCCCGGTACCAGTTTACCGTCTTTCCAGTTCGGTGCCAACACACATCCGTCTGATGTCAAAGAAGCTCCCTTGGTATTGCATCCACGATCACCTGCATTGTAAACAATCCGTTTCGTATCCTTTTCAAAAGGAATTCCCCAACTATGTCTTACTGTCCATCCATCGCCATAGGCTTCAAATACACTATCTTTAGCTATGCGATATTTCACCCAAGGAGCTGGACGGAAAGTAATCCCTTGTTCCGGATCGTTTTTCACAATCTCCACTTGTGCGATATGTGGATTTGCAAAATCAATGCTGAAATTCTTTAAAACACAGTTCTCTGAATGCACTAGAGAAATCGGCAACATTCTACCATGAAAGACAAATGAAGCTCCACCGCCATCCAATGTCAGATGCTTCATTCCTTCCAGAGAAATACCAATCTTTTTCGGATTGTCCTGATCATGATTAGAAATATAGTACTCCTTTATAGCCGCCCCTTTCTCATGAAAATGATAAGCACCTGGATGAAAACGAATGACGACACTGTCGCCTTCTTTATATTCGGCATTGATTTTCTTCAGCAGGCTTTGCCAGGTAGCAGAAATATTTTTCGAGCTGTTGGCCTTCATGCCAAAATCGGTCACATCATACACTCTAATTTCCTGAGCACAGACAACAGAGGTTAACAATAGTCCTAACAATAAGTACAGCCCCTTCTGTTTATTCATGATCTTTAGATTCAGTTAGAATTATAAAAAGAGGATGTCTGAACCTATCGGACATCCTCTGCAAAGATACTTAGATTTTAAAAAGGTAGAAGAAATTATGGCTTTAAATTTTTTCGTATGCCTTGAAATAAGCTATCTGGCAAGCGTCGTTACTTGTGTTCGTTTCAGTAATTTCCATTTTCATGTAACGTGCCTTCACCGGTTCAGCAGGAATAATCTCCTCATAAGCTGGAATCAACGGACTATTAGGACCTTCAACCACCGTACCATCAGGAGCGGTCCAAGGGAAAGTAAAAGTAAAGCCTCCAACCTCAGTAAAGTTTTCATTATCCGTACTAGCATACAGCTTTAAAGTCTTTACTGAACCGTAATTGTTGCCATTTCCGGCATAATATCTTCTACCGATATCGAACTTAGCAATCTCCAACTCTTCCTTCATATCTACCACAATCCAATAAGGCAGAGAAGGAACATCTCCTGTATATTGGCTATGCCAATAAGTTGTACGATCTTCACTGAACAAACTAGCATACCCCCCACCATCACTGCTCTCGACACTGTTACCAGTGGCTGTCCAGCGGGTCCAGTCATATTGCAGGTATTCCTGTCCTGCATATTTCTGCAGCACTTGGAATGACTTCAACCAATAACCACATTTCACATTGACAGTCGCCGTACGATAGTTCGAACCCGTATTGGCCTGTGTAGTAGTTACTGTAATTTCTTTTCCTTTAGTTGTAATGGTACACCATTCGTCCACCCCCTCGCCAAAATCAATCGATTTGATTTCAATGGGTGAGTCAATATCCGTGTCAGCAGTTATGGTAGTAGTTGAACTGGCTTCTGCCTCTACTACAGCACGCTCTATGATAACATAGCCTACATAAGGCTGCTCCGTATCAGCACATCCGGCATACACAAACGCCAAAAGGAGCAATAATAAATATGATATTTTTTTCATTTTATAAATTCTGTTATTTTAATGATGTTACAAAGATTTCTTTGAATCTACCCGCCTCCTCCCTTGATAGGGGAAACGGGTAGATATTCACAACAATCCTTCAAAATCAGGGATTTTGTTCCAATTCATAAGGATAAGCATCATATTGTGCTTTCGGAATATACTCGCATACCGAAGGAGAGTTGTAGGGTATTTCCAAATAACGGTCACCCTGTCTCAAGGTATGCCCGCCCGGATACCTGCGATCCAGCGTCTGGCGCCAGCGGAACACGTCGAAACGACGATGGCCTTCCCAAGCAAACTCCAGCATACGCTCTTCTTCAATGATCTTGTGAATATCCTTCGGCTGACCATACTCGGCTGTCTTGATATTATCCAATGTCCACTGGGGAATGCCGGCTCTTTCACGAAGCACATTCACGTCATCCAAAGTAGCCTGCGTATCGCCGCCCTTTTCCAGATTGGCCTCGGCACGAATCAGGTACATTTCTGCCAGACGGGAAATAATCGGTGACCACAAATGATAATATTGTTCCTGATAAGAACACTTGTTAATGGCATACACTAAAAAGATTGATTCCTTTTGACGGAGCGTTCTGGCGTCATATACACGTGGCTCGATACGGCCGATATATTTCGTACCATCCGATGCCACTACATAATAGCGAGTACCCAGGTTATAAGGTTCAGATTGAATAATGGCACTTTGGAACGATACAGCATCTTCCGCACTCATCGCATACGTTCCATCAGCTTGCTTCTTAACAGAAATCTGACGATACTCATAATTGGCGGTATTACTCTGTTTGGCTGCATAGGCAAACGTCCAATCCTGATAATTACGTTCAGGATTACCTGTTATTGGATAATCAGATGTATTCGTTCCATCCTCCACATAACGCTTGGTGATGAAACTGCTACGCAAATCCTGCGGATAGCCCTTGTCGTCCAAATAGAGTTCCAACAATTCCAGGTAAGGAGTCGATGCGTACATTTCCTCCCAGCCGTTATAATCCACGTTAATATACAAGCCTCCCATTCTTCCTGCACCCGCATCATCTTTTTGTTTGGTACGACGTACGGCAAAAATGGTTTCTGAATTTTCTTCGGGAACATGCTGGGGATAAATCGCATATTCTTCACCACGCAGCAGTTTAAACCGACCGGAAGCAATGACATTGTTTGCCATTTCCCAGGCACCCTCCCAGTTTTCCATATAGAGATATACCCTGGCCAGCAAAGCTTCGGCAGCCTCCTTCGTGGCATAACAACTGTTTTTGGGTGACAGATTAGACGGCAAAGTCATGTAAGTAATGGCTTCCTTCAAGTCTTTCACCACCTGATCGTAAATCTCGGCTACGGTAGAACGGCTTTGGGGCAAATCGTCGGGATCGCTGTTCAGCTTCAAAGGGAGTCCCGGGTTCTGAGTCGGGTTGTTGGAATAAGGCTGTGCAAACTCGTTTACCAACAGGAAATAAGACAAGGCACGGAGATAAAAATTCTCACCGACAATCACCTTCTCTTCTGCAGTCAGATTTTCACCCAGTTCTTCGCCCATTTCAATCACCTTATTACAGTTACCGATGGTACGATAACCCAACTCCCAGGTATACTCAGTAACCTCACTGGTGAGTTTGCGGCTGTAATCATAGATATTAAATTTAGAATCTGTAGACGTACCGCCCCAAGAAAGGTCATCACCTCCGTAAGCCCAAAAGTAATAGCCGTAGTCAATCAAACCGCCATCATATTTCAACATGCTATAACTGCCTTGCGACAATTCCACAATGTTACGAACCGTAACGTCTTCACCCGTTACGCCATCGTACATATTTACGTCCAGGCTGCAACCTGCCAATGAGGATACAACAGCCAGGGCACCTAATGTATATTTCAGTTTCATAGTTTCTTTCTTATTGGTTATCATTACTTAGAAGTTAACATTCAATCCTACAGTGAAACGTCTTACGGTAGGATAGCCAAAACTGCTGGCACTTCCATTATAAAGGATTTCAGGATCCTGACCGGAGAACTTGGTGATGGTGAACAGGTTTTCTCCACCCACACTCAAGTTGGCACCTTTAATCTTTAATGGATCCAGCCACTTCTTGGGGAAGCTGTAGGAAAGGGTCAACGATTTCAGTTTGAAATAGTCACCATTCTCCAAATAGCGGGTAGAAGTACTGGAAGATTGGTTATTACCACCGGCTATCAATTGCGGATGTGTGGCAATATCACCCGGTTTCTCCCAACGACTCCAACCATCGGCCAGCTTCATGGCAACCTGCGAAGGACGTTCCGCATCACGGTCGAGCGCACCGGCACGCATACCGTTGTAAATCTTGGCACCGGCACTGAAGGTAAAGTTGGCATTCAGCGACAAACCTTTCCACGTCAAGTTCGTACTCAAACCACCGTTCACTTTCGGTGTCGGAGAAGCGTCCAACAACACATGGGTAGCCTCATTGTAATTGCCCGTCACCGTCTTTTCTCCCGTTTCCGAGTCAACTTTGAACCACAGCGGAGTTCCGGTCATGGTGTCCACACCGGCCCATTCCGGCATATACCAGTTCAAATAAGGATAGCCTACAGCCACTGCCTGCATCGTGAGGTCATCACCATTCGGCAGGTAAGTCACTTCGTTACGGTTATAGCCCATGTTGAAGCTGATGTCCCAGTACCAATCTTTTGTACGGATAATCTCAGGCGTAACAGTCAGTTCCACACCCGAGTTTTCCATCTTACCGTTGTTGGCCGTCTGGCGGTTGAAACCGGTAACGGCGGGCAGGTGGCGCAGATAAATCAGGTTCTTCACCTTCTTCAAATAATAGTCGAATGTAATGTTTACACGGTCGAACAGGCGGATATCAATACCTGCGTCAAAATTAGCCGTTTCCTCCCAAGACAAATCGGGATTTCCCTGATAGTTGGACAAGAAAGCGATTTCATTGGCATATTGAGAGGTATAACCAAAAATAGTAGCCCATTCATAAGCTCCATTCGGCTGGTTACCACTGATACCGTAAGAAACACGGGGCTTCAATTCATTAATCCACTCGAACTGGCTAATAAACTCTTCTTTGTGCATATTCCAACCGGCACCGACCGACCAGAAGGTAGCCCAACGCTTGTCGCTACCGAACTTCGAGGAACCGTCACGACGAATCATTCCTTGAATGAGATACTTGCTGTCGAACGAATAATTGACATTCAAGTAAATTGCCGCATTCTTCGATTCAGATTTGGTACCACTTGCTTCAGGATCATCTGCACCCGCTTTAATAATTTCAGCTCCCGAAAAAATCTTATGGGCAGTAGCACTCAAATCCCAATAACGGTATTCATCGTAGTCATAACCCAAATAAGCATTGATTTCATGCTTCTCACCAAAAGTCTTCAGGAAACGCAGCAATTGGCTGGTATAGATGGAACGTGTATTGGACTCACCATCATAATACGACCCACCATCACCAGCACCACCACGACTATTAGGATCGACATAAGAACTAGAATAATTATTAGTGAAACCAATACGGTTGTTCGATTCAAAAGTCAATCCTTCAATGATTTTAAAATCAAAACCGACGCCTAAATCTATACCATTATTACGACTTTTAGACCAGTTTAAATCATGGTCATACAAGAAATTTGAACCACCATCGGAATACCAATAATCATCTGGATTAGCTGTGGGAGCAGCATCCGCAGTCGGCACACCCTGAGTTCCGTCTTTCAGATTGCCTTGCGAATCCCAAGGGGTGTCCCACGGGGTATAGCTGGTGTGCATCAAATAATATTCCTGGTTGAATGTTTCCTTATAACTTGCAGCCACTTTTGCCTTCAAGGTCAAGCGGTCGTTCACAATATAGTCCGTATTCGAACGGAACGTGAAGCGGTCGTAGTCAAATCCCTTGATGGTACCTTCTTCAGAATAGTAGTCACCGGATACATACGACTTGATTTTATCATTACCATAACGGTAGCCAATGTTATAGTTCTGCGTCAAAGCATTCTGAGTAGCCAAATCCCACCAGTCGAAGTTACGTTCACGCAAATAAGGTTGCAACCAAGCTTGAGAATCCAATGTTCCAGCATTCTCATAAGCCGTTCGTACATAGTCATAATACTCAGCACCTGACATCATTTCCAAGTTACCTTTCTGCAACTGCGACACACCAAACTTGGCAGACAAATCAATCTGAGAGGTACCAGTCGTAGCACGCTTGGTAGTTACCTGGATAACACCATTGGCACCACGAGAACCGTACAAAGCCGTAGCAGAACCGTCCTTCAGGATAGAAATGGTTTCGATATCATTCGGGTTCAGGTCGGCAGAAGAGGCACCAACCACACCGTCGATTACCCACAAAGGCTCCACATTACCACGGATAGAACCGATACCACGCACACGGATGCTTACGCCCTCACCCGGACGACCGGAAGTAGGAGCGACAACAGCACCGGCCACTTTACCTTGCAGCATATTGGCTACACTCGGAGTAGTGACGTCTTTGAGTTTTTCTGCCTTGATGGAAGAAATAGAACCGGTGATAGAGCTCTTGCGCTGCATACCGTAACCTACCACGACCACTTCATCCAGCGCTTCTGAATCGGCCGACAGTTTAATGGTCACCTTGTCGGAGCTCTGTACGACATATTCATAATTGGCATATCCGATAAAAGAAACCACCAAGGTTGTACCTTTAGGAACTTCCAAGGTAAAATTACCATCCAGGTCGGTTACCGTTCCGATAGAAGTGTTACCTTTAACGGTCACGTTAGCGCCAGGAACAGTTTCCCCCATGTCATCAAAAACCTGTCCGGTCACCTTGATGTTGTTGCCTTGTTGCACAATCGGAGCTTTCTTCATCACCGTCACCTGACGATCACTAATTTTAATTTCCAGATTGGCAGCATCTGCCAGTTCCTTCAAGATTTCCTCGGCTTTCTTACCATTCATATTAATGGAAACTTTTTTATCCAATTCGGATAAAAGTCCCTTGGAATAAAGAATGACAAGATTGCTGTTTTTCTCAATGTAGCTAAACAACTCTTTCAGCGTCTGAGTTGTTGCTACAGCTTGTTTGTTACTTCCGCGAGTATCAGCGGCATGTAGAGGGACCAAAGCACCCTCCGTCAATAAAAAAACACTAATTAATAGATAAAGAGATGTAAAAACTCTCTTCATCCGACCAAAAGTCGTTTTCTTTTTCATACTTTCGTACTGATTTTGGTTACTAAAAATGGAATAATTAAAATCATTTCCGGTCGGGCAATATTGGGAGTATTGTCCGACCCTCTTTTTTTACAACACAAATTCTTTCTATTTCATAGACATATATTTTAAGATCAACATTATTATTCACAACCTGGTAATCAATTCACCTGTACATAGATAGACTCTCTCGAGGCACCTAAGTCCTCAGGCAAGGTTTGCCAAATTGATTCTAACACTTTCTTCAATTCTTCATTCAAAAATAATTTACCATAAAATGCCTCATCGGCAATAGATGGATCACAAACAATCTTCTGTCCATAATATTCACTCAAATAAGCAAGCACTTCTTTCAAAGGTTTACCATTCAAGATCCAAACTCCATCTACCCAATGGATATAATCGAGAGCATTTACTGTTTCCTTTTTCAACTCACCAGCCTCATCCAACTGTACCCGCTCATTCGGTTGCATCAGAACATGCTTATCCGCCGCATCTTTCACATCAACCGCACCCTCAACCAACACCACAGAAGCATGCGCATCACCTTTATAGGCTGACACATTAAAAGAAGTACCCAACACTTCCACATCGAAAGCTGAAGTATTTACAATGAAAGGCTTCGATTCGTCACGACTCACTTTCAGATAAACTTCCCCTTCCACAAAAATCTCACGTCTGTCACCCTTGAAAGCACGTGGATAGATCACCTTACTGCCGGAGTTAATCCACATCTTGCTGTTGTCAGCCAATACAATCATAGAGCGACGTCCCTTGGGCACAATCAGCTGGTTATATTCCATAGCTTCCTCAGAAGAGGTTTGTGCCGAGGCTTCTTCTTTCTGTACGGACGGTTCCTTCAGCTTCACCGAATTGACACTGACCTGACCGGAGGCATTATAAGCCACTTTGGCATTATTGGCCAGCTCCACTTTCTTACGGTCGGAAACCACAAGGGTCACTTCCTTCACTTCGCCCGTATCGACCTGAGCCAGCAGCATCTGCTCCATACGGCTTCGTTCGTCCATCGTAACTTCCGTTTTCGAGAACCAAAGCGAACCCAAGCCGACACAGAGGACAACCGAAGCGGCCGCCACCCATCTCCAAGCAAGCGAGATATGTCTTCTACGACTTTCGTCTTCCTGTGCTTGAGCCTGCCTGATCCGTTGCAGCGTCTTTTCCCAAACCTCTGACGAATCAGTTTCAACCGGCTGGCATTCATTCCACATGAACAAGAGCTTACGGACCTCATCGTCGGAAGAAGCCTCATTCATATTGGTCAGGTCCTGTGGGTCTTCCAGAAAGGACGCTAACTTTTCATACTTATTATTATGTTCTTTTTTGTCGTCTTTCATCATCGAATTATATAAAACAAGACGCTGTTTCCGAAAAAATCTCCTATAGGTTTCGTCTTTTTTTTAAAAAAAGTTTGTTTTTTATTTCAAACAAGCCGATCTTCTTTCACGGTGAAAGAAGATCTTTCACCGTTTCTTACTAAAAATCAACGAGATAACAGCTTGTGAAAGAGTGAACGATAAAAACAAAAAAAGTTTCTTCCTTCACGCCACCTATTCAAGTTGAACAATGCAATCGCGCAAGCAGAGAAAAAACGATGCTTTAGACAAAAGAAAGCACTGTTTTAAGCAGGACAAAAGGGTGCTTTTCCTCAACGTAAACATCTACTTCAGCACGCTAAACACCTACATTGGCGTGCTAAACATCAACTTGAGAGACGCAACTACCCTCATTGACGCCATCTCACTTCAAGACAGAGGAAATAAATTCAAGCGCTTTAGCTACATGAATATTGATCGTTTTCACAGAGATACCCAATACTTCGGCAATCTCTTTATATGGAAGCTTTTCGATTTTGGCCAACACAAAGACTTGCCGGCAACGGGGAGGAAGCTGATTTACGACCTGGTTAATACGAGATATTTCCTCCCGACTAATGATCCGTGAATCAGGAGTCTGCAAATCAACAAGCGTACCATAGTCGCCTACTTCATCCCATGGCACAAGCACCTGACCATTTCCATTTTTCCGCAACCAGGACACTACCTTGTTATGAGTTACCTTCAACAACCATGCCTTCTCGTTTTTCACCTCAGAGAACCTGTCACGATGCTGCCATACTTCAAAGAAAACATCGCTTACAATCTCTTCCGCTTCTTCTCTAGAGCGAACAAGATACTGAGCATAGTAAAGCAAATCATTGGAATATGCTTCAAAAAGACGTTTAAGCAAACGTTCATCCATATGGCTACTATGACTATGCATAAACAAGGCTTCCTTCTTTTTTAACGACCCGATAACATTCGACAAAGATACTAAAAAACAGACATCTTCATTCAAAACCCGATACATTTCACTATCTTTGCTATCAATTATATATTTAAAAAAGTAAGTCGTTATGAAGAATTTTACCTGCGTGCAGGATATCGGTAATCTGAAAACTGCACTTGCCGAAGCGTTCGAGATCAAAAACGATCGGTTTAAATACGTAGAATTAGGACGCAACAAGACGTTGATGATGATTTTCTTCAACTCCAGTTTACGTACCCGTTTAAGCACACAAAAAGCGGCCCTGAATTTGGGAATGAATGTTATCGTACTCGATATTAATCAAGGCGCGTGGAAGCTGGAAACTGAACGTGGCGTCATCATGGATGGTGACAAACCAGAACACCTGCTGGAGGCTATCCCTGTAATGGGCTGTTATTGTGACATCATCGGTGTCCGTTCCTTTGCACGTTTCGAAAACAGAGACTACGACTACAACGAAGTAATATTGAATCAGTTCATCCAATACTCAGGTCGTCCAGTATTCTCGATGGAAGCAGCAACCCGACACCCCTTGCAGAGCTTTGCCGACCTCATCACTATTGAAGAATATAAAAAGAAGGAACGACCCAAAGTCGTGATGAGCTGGGCTCCCCATCCACGTCCCCTGCCACAAGCTGTTCCAAATTCTTTTGCTGAATGGATGAATGCAACTGATTATGAGTTTGTCATCACCCACCCTGAAGGCTATGAACTGGATCCGAAATTCGTAGGCAACGCTCGCGTAGAATATGATCAAATGAAAGCCTTCGAAGGCGCTGATTTTGTCTATGCCAAGAACTGGGCAGCCTACTCTGGCGACAATTATGGACAAATTCTGAGCAAAGACCGTGCATGGACAGTAAGCGACCGCCAGATGGCCGTTACCAACAACGCTTATTTCATGCATTGCCTGCCTGTACGCCGCAACATGATTGTGACGGACGACGTCATCGAAAGCCCGCAAAGCATCGTTATTCCTGAAGCGGCCAACCGCGAAATTTCAGCGACCGTCGTACTGAAGCGCCTGTTGGAAAGCCTATAAAACTTTAAGTAACATTCAATAGAATAAAGGGACGGCCTGATAGGCCGTCCCTTTATTTTATCTATGAGGAGGAGGGGATTGTCAGAACGCGTTGCGAATCGCTTCGGCCACTTCTGCAAACTCTTCAACAGAAAGCTGCAACTTGGGATTGGAGAAAAGCATATCTTTCTCGCTCTGCATCGGAATCAGATGAATATGAGCATGAGGCACTTCCAAACCCAAGACAGCCATTCCAACCTTCTTACAAGGAAAAGCCTTTCCGATAGCCAGTGCTACCTTCTTGGCAAAAACGTGCATAGCGGCCAGCTCTTCATCTTTCAAATCAAAGATGTAGTCTACCTCACGTTTCGGAATGACCAACGTATGTCCTTTTACCAACGGATTGATGTCCAAAAATGCGAAGAATTGCTCGTCCTCCGCAACTTTATAACAGGGAATTTCGCCTGCTACAATTCTACTGAATATGGTTGCCATAACGATAATATATTAAAAAAACAAGGCAAGCCACAACACATGACCTGCCTTACTGTTTAAAATGATATGTTCAATATTTCCAGCTCAATCATGCCTTGTGGCACTTTGATCTGTGCTTTCTCACCCACCTTCTTGCCAAGCAAACCTTGTGCAATGGGGGTATTAACTGAAATCTTGCCTTCCTTCAGATTGGCTTCGCTCTCCGACACGATGGTATAGGTCATCTTCATGCCGTTCTTCACGTTCTTCAACTCCACCTTGTTCAAGATCTGTACAGAGTCGGTCTTCAGCTTAGACTCGTCGATGATCTTAGCATCGGCAATCACCGCTTTCAGCTTACTGATTTTCATCTCGAGCAACCCTTGTGCTTCCTTAGCTGCATCATACTCTGCATTTTCGGACAAGTCTCCCTTGTCGCGTGCTTCAGCAATGGCAGCCACCACCTTGGGACGTTCCACTGCTTCCAGCTGTTTCAATTCGGCCAACAACTTGTTGTAGCCTTCTTCTGACATATAAGCCATAATTTTTTCCTCCTTATTATTCTTAATTGATATATTATAAACAAAAAAGAATTCCAACATGTCAACCATGCTGGAACCCTCTTCCAATATTTGTTCGCAAAGATAGCACTTTAAACAATATGCGTCAAGTGCCAATCGCTGTTTTGTAACATATTTAATGGAGTTCGTCCTCCATTATAACAAATTACAACAACTTCTGCACAGCGGCATCCAAATCCTTAATAGTCTCGCCACGAGCACTCAGCTCATTATTACGATTTACCAAGAACAAGGTCGGCAGGTTCTGCACATTGTAAGCAGCTGCTACTGACGAGTAGACACCGTTGGCATCGCGCACGCAAATCCACGGCAGGTTGTCGGCTGTAGTCTTCCAATAATGTTCATCGGCATCCAAAGACACCTGATAAATCTCCAGCCCACGAGAAGCATACTTGTCATACAAGTCACGCAACATATAGTTATGACTGGCCGAAACAGCACTCTGATATACAGTAAAGTCCACAATAACGACCTTTCCCTTGAGGTCTGTCAGCTTATGGGCATTTCCTTTCAAGTCACGCAAGTTAATGTCAATCACACCCGTTTCCGACACCTGTACCTGTTCGGGCAACTCCAACGTCTGTTGCTGAGGAGTACGTGTATTCTTCATGCCTTTGATGACGATATTATACAGATTCTTTGAACGGTTGGCATGAGGATAATAATTGTTCAGGCTCGTAGCTACGGCCGCAAAGCATTTGATGTCATCACGACTATTCAAAGGATCGAATATCAGATAATTGTTCACCTTCTGGAACAGAGCAAAATAGGCAGCCGCCGTATTGGGAGCCGCGAAAATATAGCGGATCTTCACCTCATCTTTATATCGCTTCATCATCGCAGTCAGACTATCCTGGAACACATCTACAGCAATACTATGAGCCTGCATAGCCCGATATAATTCATCCACCTTATTCTGCAACTGAAGTTGTTTCAACGACAACTCCTTGATTTTCTCGCTGCTGGGCGAACCTTCAACCGTATAATCCGTCGCAAAATTATCATATCCGGCATTAATTCGAACGGTTTCGGTAGAATCTACCGAGAAATTGATAATCTTGTCTTCTACCCTCAAACGGTAGAATTCAGGAGATTCCGGCCGAGCTTCCTTGAAGGTATAGGCACCTCCAGCGTTCAGTTTGACAGAATCAAGAGGAACAACCCCTTCCAATGCAGATGCTTCCAGATAAAGCATCTTCCCTTCAGCACCCGTCACTTCACCTTCCACCTTAAACTTCGGTTCTGAATCGCAAGCGCTCAAAGCTGCCATGGCAAATGCCATCACTACTATTTTCTTCATATTGTCAGTGTGTTTTTTTTCAAAATCAACGTGCAAATATACTCCTTTTCACGCTTAGTCAAAGCATTTTTCCAGCTTCTTCCACCACAAAACATAAAAAAAAGGCCGAAATCGAAACTTTTAAACTCATTTCCACCTGATTAAGAGAATAAAATCACTATCTTTGCACGAATTTTGAAAGAAAATAGATATAAAAGTTTTTTTATGATTAACCCAATTGTTAAGACGATCGAGCTTCCTGATGGCAGAACCATCACGCTCGAAACGGGAAAGCTGGCAAAACAGGCAGACGGTTCTGTAATGCTCCGCATGGGCAACACCATGCTGCTGGCTACTGTTTGTGCCGCAAAAGACGCAGTTCCCGGAACAGATTTTATGCCGCTTCAGGTAGAGTACAAAGAAAAATTCTCCGCATTCGGACGTTTCCCCGGCGGCTTCACCAAACGTGAAGGACGCGCTTCGGACTACGAAATTCTGACTTGCCGCCTGGTTGACCGTGCTCTCCGCCCCCTTTTCCCCGACAATTTCCACGCAGAAGTATATGTAAACATTATACTTTTCTCGGCCGACGGC
>ULMB01003686.1_pt1 | contig 14365 bp, 8 predicted proteins | sample 1951571 | NCBI WGS metagenome assembly ULMB01 (sample SAMEA4835542, study PRJEB28245) | human gut metagenome | biome: gut microbiome; material: fecal sample | place: Denmark | collected 2008 | reverse complement strand
TTGTCAGATATAATGACCGCCGAGTCGGTGGTTGGGTTATTTTGGATGTGATGGGGCTGAAAGTTCCTGAAATATGTGACGTGGAATGGACTATTGCCAACCAAGACATGTGCAACATAGAGTCTTATACTGTTGAGATGGTGGGTCGGGAATATTTTATTATGGAAATTAAGGGGAACGGTTTAGGTGTCATCCCCCCTTTTGATGTCGAAGCCAAGTATGTGATGAATGGAAATGTTCCGTCAACAAAGATTATTGGTGGGGAGGCAAAAAGGAAGTTTATAGTATGAGAGCGCATGTTCCCATAGGATTTTCTTTACCATATTATTCCTTGGAAGGCAATATCGTTAGTCAAGAGTTAACGATTAAAAAGTCCATAAAGGGTACGAAGGAAAAGGTAGGTGATGTTTCGTCTTTACGGGTTGAGATTTACTCTTTGCAGAACAAAGTGAAGACTGTTGAGGTTGATCCTTTGTCTAAAGAGATTAAAATTTCCGTATCAGATTTGCCAGATGGAAACTATATACTTAATATGGTGGAAGCTGGCCGGGTTGTATTTACAGATAGAATCATAATTAAAAAATATTAAATTTATCAGACATGAAAAAATATAGCTTTTTGTTCCTGATAGCTTCATTGTGTTGGTGTTTGTTCGGCTGTAATGAAGATAGTGGTTTCGGCTTTCCAGAAGGAGATGTAGAGAATGTGGTTCCACAACAAGGGGATATTGTGTCAATGCCGATGAATACAGAAGATTCTGCCTTTTTCTCTTCTTTGCTTCCGTCGTTGGAGCGAAACAAAGTGATGCGAATTGACAGTCGCGATGAACTTTCAACGTGGTTGCCGGACTCCTTGTTGATTCCTGATGATTTGGATTTTGAAAGGTATACTTATCTGTTAGGTTGTGCAGAACTTCATTCCCCTTCGTACTATGTTAAACAGGATACGTTGGTATATGCTTCCGGTCGGTTTGAATATTTATTTGATTACTTCTATTCTCCTTCTGATGCTTCTTCCGTTCGTTTGATCTGTGGAAAATATGTTAAGTTTTCTGTACCGGGAGGCGTGTCACTTTCCATAGATGGTGAACGTGGCTTGGGGCTTGTGTATAGTACTGAGATATTAGGAGAAGGTCTGTCAACACCGGATTTTAATATGGAGGACAGGGAATTTGCTTTGATACGCATGATACCGGACTTGTATAATTATATACAGTGGCCTGAGGCTTGGAATTATCCGTTCTTTTTTACAGTGGATTATAGCCGGTATTCTGTAATATTGTGGAAACGTAAATTTAATGAACCTTTTGTCGTGAGTAATCCTGATTTTAAAATCACTCCCTTGTCACCTGTTTCATACCTTTATGAAGTGACGCATAAATTCACTCCTTCTCTTATTGGTGAGCCGCGTACTTCTTATGTGGTTTCTGTGATAGATAAGATAACAGATGACGTACAGTTAGAATGTGTATTTAATGATATTGTGCAATGAAGTGATTTAAACTTATGTTGGGGTTGTAGAAATTTAGTTGGGATTAAGAAACAGCAGGCAATCAACGGGGACTATTGTCCTTTTTGCCGATTGGGCGTCTCCCTACACTGGGATTTTGCAAAAAGTGCTTTCATCTTTCAGGATGCATGGTAACCTTCTCATAATATTGGTGTTACGGGCTGAAGGATGTTCCGGCATCTTTCAGCCAAACATCATTTCGTTCGGCTGTGGTTGGAAAATCGTTCGGCTGAGATTGGAAAATCATTCGGCTGAGATTGAAACATCATTCGGCGCAGAACTTTTTCACTCTCTGCAATGAAAGGAAGCTGAAAGATTCCTGAAACATCCTTCATTTTATAACGAGTTGTATGACAGAAAGTTGGGATTCGGGATGAAAGATGAAGGCACTTTTTGCAAAACTCTTGGGAGGGAGGCAAAATGTGATGGTATTCCGGTTGGATGGTATACTATTTGCTTTTCTATAGTTTCCAAAAAAATCCCTGCTGAATATCTATAGTCCTGTGAAAGGTTCGGCAAAAGTAAGGAGGACAAAAAAGGAAGCGGAGGGACTTCTGGGAAAGTAAAAAAGGAAATGTGCCTCATGGCACACTCCCTTGTCGTGTGAGATCCCGGTTTGGCTGTGTTTATTCCTTCCGGTGGTTTGTAATAAGTTCATGGATTCTTCCGGCCTCAGGTGTTGAATAAAAGAACATGTCCGTGGCCGGATGGAAAATATAGTTTTCGTATTTCAATAACTGTAACCGGGCAAACTTCTTATCTTCCGACATGAGGATATCCAGTCGGACTGTAGTATTGTCTGCCTGACTTACCGGAATACATTCGGGAACCCCATTGGCACCAATGATATGTTGCAAAGTATCAAAATGTTCCGGTGAATAGTATAGATGGTATTCTTTAATTGTACTGCCGGTAGGAGCATATACGGTTCTGGAGGCATGACTCAAAATCCGTATCATGCCATAAATGGCCATACTTCCTCCACACACCATGAGGACGAGCGAAAGGATATTGCTGTCTGTGGTGTGCATCGTAAGGGTGAGCGACACCATGAAAACGCCTATTACTATCAGTATGCCGGATGAAATAGCGTTGCGTGAATTGAATCTTTTTTGGATGTCCCGTTCGTTAGGACGCTGGGTTATAGCTTGATTTTCCATATCTTTTTAATTTAGAAATAAAACATGATGAGATAATACGCGACTTTTCTGGCAAAATGAACTTTTGCCAGTCTGTCTATAAACCGGATAAGGAAATCTCGCTAAATGAGTAGGCGGCATAAAGCGAACACATAGTATTCGCATGAAGGTTGACAGTCGAATGGGGCTGCCGTTTCGAATTGTTTGCCATTGGTGCTCATTCCGTATTGTGCAGACAATAGTTTTTGGGTGCGGAATGGCAGGTATTGCAAAGTCTGTAAATGGGAAGTTTGCAGAGAACGTGTAGGTTGGGCTGTCAATATCCGCGCCCATACGATTTCCGGTGAAATTTCCCCATCGAATAAGACTTGTGGTTTTACCGTGTGTAACTCTTGCTGTTTGTGTACATTTTCGGCATATACTTTTTTACTTTCCGGATTTTGTTCACGGAAAACGTTCGTATTGGCAGAAATTAGAAATGTAATGGCTGCAAATAGGAATGACAGTATGATTTTTTGAAAATGTTTCATTATAATACAAAGATACGCACTCTTTTGTCTTTTGAACAAAAGAGCGGAATCCTTTTAACTTAATTTATGTAGTGGTTGGGATATAAAAGTTCCTATTTATATCCACATCCTGATGCGCCGCATGGCTTCGATGCAGTCTTCGCGCTCGCCGAAAGCCGTGAGGCGGAGGTAGCCTTCGCCGCTGGGGCCGAAGCCTACGCCCGGTGTGCCGACTACGTTTACTTCGTATAGCAGTTGCTCGAAAAAACGCCAGGAACCCGTGTTATCGGGTGTTTTCAGCCAAATGTAGGGCGCATTGACTCCGCCATAGACCTTGAATCCGGCAGATTGCAGGCCTTCGCGCATGATGCGTGCGTTTTCCATATAATAGTCGATGGTGGCTTTCACTTGCGCCTTGCCTTCCGCCGTATAAATGGCTTCCGCTCCGCGTTGGGTGATGTAACTCGTGCCGTTGAACTTGGTGCATTGGCGGCGGTTCCATAGTTTGTTGACGGAGACGCGTTCACCATCCAACGTGGCGGCTGTCAGTTCTTTGGGTACTACCGTATAACCGCAGCGTACGCCAGTGAACCCTGCCGTCTTGGAAAAGCTGCGGAACTCGATGGCACAACGTTTTGCACCCTTGATTTCGTAGATGGAGTGGGGAACATCGTCTTCACGGATGTAGGCTTCGTATGCAGCATCGAAGAAAATCAGGGTGTCGTTGGCTAAGGCGTAATCCACCCATTTCTTCAGTTCGGCCTTAGTCAGGGTGGTACCGGTAGGGTTGTTGGGGTAGCACAGGTAGATGATGTCTATGCGCCGGTCGGGGATTTGCGGGATGAAATGGTTCTCTGCCGTGCAGGGCAGGTAGGTGACATTGCTCCACTTCCCGTCTTCCCCCAATTCGCCGGATCGTCCGCACATGACATTGCTGTCTATGTAGACCGGATAGATGGGGTCGGTCACGCCCATGCTGTTGTCCCAACGCAGGACCTCACCGATGTTGCCGGTGTCGCTTTTGGCACCGTCGTTGATGAAGATTTCAGTAGGGCTCAGGCTGATGCCGCGAGAAGCGAAATCATTTTTGAGAATGGCTTCAATCAGAAAATCGTAACCTTGCTCTGGTCCGTATCCATGGAATGTTTCAGCCTTGGACATTTCGTCCACGGCCTTATGCATGGCCGTGATACATGCCTGTGGCAGCGGACGGGTCACATCCCCTATACCCAGACGGATGAGCCTTTTGCCCGGATGGGTCACTTTGAACGTGTTTATTTTTTTGGCGATGTCCGAGAATAAATAGTTTCCCGGCAGTTTGAGGTAATGTTCGTTTACTAATGCCATAATGCTATGTTGTTTTTATCTATCCATATTTATTGTTCCGTCGAATACTTTTGTGGCAGGACCGGTCATCAGAACCTGATCGTTTTGCGGTTGGTATTCGATAGTGAGTGTGCCTCCGTCCATGATGATGTCGGTCTTGCCTTTGCCACGTCCGGTGAAAGCTGCGGCTACGGCCGTGGCGCACGCTCCTGTTCCACAGGCCTGTGTAATACCGGAGCCTCGTTCCCATACACGCATCCGGATATTCCCGTCGGGTAAAATCTGGGCGAATTCCACGTTGACGCGGTTCGGGAACAGCGGGTGATGTTCCATGGCCGGACCTTCGGAAAGCAAGTCAATAGCAGAAACGTCGTGGGTGAAAATCACCAGGTGCGGGTTGCCCATGTTTACGGCTGTACCTTCACGGAAAAGGTAGCCGTTTCCTAAATCCACGGTACGAATGTCGCGCGGAGCTCCCATGTCTACGGTTACCGAGTCCACATTCTCGCCTTGTAAATGTAAATATAAGGTTTTTATTCCGGAAAGGGTTTCCAAGGCAATTTCCTTTTTGTCGGTAAGGCCGTATTCATACAGGTACTTGCCGACGCAGCGGCTGGCATTACCGCACATCATGGCTTCAGAACCGTCGGCGTTGAAAATACGCATGCTGAAATCACCTTTCTCGGACGGTTCTATCAGGACGAGTCCGTCGCTCCCGATGCCGGTATGCGGTTTGCTCCATTCTTTTGCGAATGCTTCGGGCTGCACCAAGGGATATTTCAGGGTGTTGACATAGATATAGTCGTTGCCAGCTCCATGCATTTTGGTAAATTCTATCTTCATATCTCTGTTTTTGAGTAAGCATCTTCGTGTATTCCGTTTACGGCTCGTCCGCTCGGTTCGTTTTGTCCTTTGAAGGAGGTGTCCCAAGCCAAAGCCTCGGCTGTGGAGCAGGCCACACTCGGTACACTCGGTACGCTTCGGGCTGCGCTGTCGCTCGGGAAATATTCTTCGAAGATGCTACGGTAATAGTATTCTTCTTTGTTCATGGGCGGGTTGATGGGAAATCGTTCCGAGGCATGTGCCATCTGTTCGTCGCTGACGGCCTGTGATGTGATTTCCTTCAATGTGTCAATCCAACTGTATCCCACACCGTCGCTGAATTGTTCTTTCTGCCGCTGGGCCACGCTTTCGGGCAAGAGACAGGAGAAAGCGTCACGTACGATTTTCTTTTCGATGGTCTTGCCCGGACACATCTTGGCGGACGGGTTGAGCCGCATGGCCACGTCGAGGAACTCCTTGTCGAGGAAAGGTACGCGTCCTTCCACTCCCCATGCCGAGAGGGACTTGTTGGCCCGCAGGCAGTCGTAAAGGTGCAGTTTGGAGAGTTTGCGCACAGTTTCCTCGTGGAAGGCCCGTGCGTCTGGTGCCTTGTGGAAATAGAGGTAACCGCCGAATACCTCGTCGGCTCCTTCGCCGCTAAGCACCATCTTGATGCCCATGCTCTTGATGACGCGGGCAAGCAGGTACATCGGGGTGGAGGCGCGCACGGTGGTCACGTCGTAGGTCTCGATGTAGTAGATGACATCGCGCACGGCGTCCAAACCTTCTTGAATGGTGTAGTTGATTTCGTGGTGTACGGTACCGATATGGTCGGCCACCTCCCTGGCCTTGGCCAAGTCCGGTGCGCCTTTCAGTCCCACGGCGAAGCTGTGGAGTTGCGGCCACCACGCCGTGGATTGCCCGTCGGTCTCAATGCGGCGTGCCGCAAACTTCCGCGCTACGGCTGAAATGACGGAACTGTCCAATCCGCCGGATAGCAGCACACCATAGGGAACATCGCTCATCAGTTGGCGGCGCACGGCGGCTTCCAAGGCATCGCGTACGGTTTCTACCTGTACGGAATAACTGTTTCCACAGTCCGTGACTTTTGTAGCGTTACAGGCGTCAGGGGTATAATTGTCCTTCACGTTCGAGTAGTCCATCCAATCGCGGGTGTACCAGCGCGTCATTTTCCCTTCCTTGCCACAGTAGTAATGTCCCGGCAAGAACGGCTCGTATTCGTCGCAGAAACCTTCAAGTGCTTTCAGCTCGCTAGCCAGATATAGGATGCCGTCCTTGTCATGTCCTATATATAAAGGTATGACTCCGATGGGGTCGCGGGCTATCAGGAAATCGTTCTGTTCTTCGTCATAAAGGGCGAAGGCAAAAATGCCATTCAGGTCTTCTAAGAAATGGATGCCTTTGTCCCGGTAGAGTGCGAGGATGACCTCGCAGTCGCTGCCCGTTTGGAAGTCGTATCGTCCGGCATACTGTTCACGGATTTGGCGGTGGTTGTAGATTTCCCCGTTGACGGCCAGTATCTGTTTACGGTCGGGCGAAAAAAGAGGCTGCCCGCCGCTTTGCGGATCGACGATGGAAAGGCGTTCGTGGCACAAGATGGCAGTATTGCCGCAATAAATGCCACTCCAGTCCGGCCCGCGGTGGCGGATTTTCTTGGACATGGACAAAGCCTTTTTTCGTAATTCGGGCGTTTGTCGTTTGAGGTTGAAAAGAGCTGTTATTCCACACATGGCGTTAAGGTTTTAGTTAAGTAAGCGTTGATATCTTGGGCAGCTTTGCGTCCTCCTGCGATGCAGCGGACTACGAGGCTGGCACCGGTGGCCGCGTCTCCGGCCACGAAAACGTTGCTTGCGAACGCCGGCTGTTGGGGTTTGAGGAATCCCATGGCCAACAGCACGAGGTCGGCCTTGAGGGTTTCCTTTTTCCCTGTAGGGCGCATGGCGGGGCGGCCTCCGTCCGGGCTGGGAATCCATTCCACTTCTTCAACTTCCACACCGCAAACTCGGCCGTCTTTCGTGCCGATAAAACGGTTGGATGTCAGGCTCCACCGGCGTGTGCAACCCTCTTCGTGACTGGAACTGGTTTTTAATACCACGGGCCATTGCGGCCATGGTGTGGCCGGGTTGTGCCCTACCGGAGGTTTCGGCATGATTTCGATTTGCGTGATACTGGCCGCACCCTGTCGGTTGCTTGTACCGATGCAGTCGCTTCCCGTGTCGCCGCCACCGATGACCAACACGTGTTTGCCTTTGGCGTTTATGCGTTCTTCCTTGCTGAATGCCTGTCCGCCCAGGACGCGGTTTTGTTGGGCGAGCATTTCTAGTGCGAAGTGTATGCCTTTGAGGTCGCGCCCCGGGATATCGAGGTCGCGTGCCTGCGGTGTCCCTGTGCAGATACAGTAGGCGTCGAAACCTTCAGGCAGGTGTTCCACGTCGACGGGCGTGCTCGTCTTGAACGTGATGCCCTCGGCGGCCATGATGTCCACGCGGCGGTCTATGATGGCCTTGTTGAGTTTGAAGTTCGGGATGCCGAAGCGTAGCAGCCCTCCCACATATTCGTCCTTTTCAAACACCGTCACTTCATATCCCATGCGATTCAGTTGGTTGGCTGCGGCCATGCCTGCGGGACCTGAACCTACGACGGCCACTTTCTTCCCGTTTCGAGGGTAAGTTCGCGGCTTGATGTAGCCTTCGCGGAAAGCTGCTTCGATGATAGCCGCCTCGTCCTCTCGGATGGTGACCGGAGCGTCGATAGCCAGTTTCAGCACACAACTTTTCTCGCAAAGCGCGGGGCAGATGCGCCCGGTGAATTCCGGGAAATCATTGGTCTGGGACAGGATTTCGTACGCTTCTTCCCATTTGCCCTTGTAAAGTGCGTCTTGGAACTCCGGAGGACGGTTGCCCAAAGGACACGCCCAATGGCAGAACGGTACGCCACAATCCATGCAGCGTGATGCCTGCTGCTTGCGCTCGCTGGTATTCAGGGTCTGTTCCACTTCGCCGAAGTCGTTGATGCGGTCGTGTACCGGGCGGTAGCCGGCTTCCTGCCGCGGTATGGTAAGGAATGCTTTAGGGTTTCCCATTTTTCTTTATTTTTGTCGTTTGTCGAATCTGTTAGTAATCCCGTTGTACGTCAGCTATTTTTTGTTGCAGCTTGCGCATCTGTTCTTCTGCCAGTACGCGTTTGTATTCGATGGGAGTGACTTGTATGAACTCGTCCACGTAGTGGTTCCAGTCGTCCAGCATGGTACGGGCCAGGGTAGAACCGGTGTAAAGGTAGTGTTGGCGGACAAGTTCATGTAGCTCTTTGCGTGAGGTGGAGTTTTCCAAAAGCGAAAGTTCCACCATTTCCATGTTGCAGAAGTAGTCGAACGTGTGGTCTTTGTCCCAAACGTATGCCACGCCTCCGCTCATGCCGGCGGCGAAGTTTCGCCCGGTTTCGCCCAGCACGACCACGCGTCCGCCGGTCATGTATTCGCAGCAGTGGTCTCCCACACCTTCCACGACGGCGATGGCTCCGGAGTTGCGTACGGCGAACCGTTCGCCGGCCCGGCCGTTGATGTAGACCTCGCCGCTCGTGGCACCGTATAGCAGCGTGTTGCCCGCAATTGTGTTCTTTTCCGCATCGAAGTTGGAGCGTACGGGCGGTCGCACGGAAATCAGTCCGCCGCTCAGTCCTTTGCCCAGGTAGTCGTTCGCCTCGCCTTCCAATTTGAAGCAGATGCCGTGGGCCAGAAACGCCCCGAAGCTTTGTCCGGCGGAACCTTTGAATTTCACGTTGATGGTTTGTTCGGGCAACCCTTCGTTGCCATACCGTGTGGCCACGGCGCCCGACAGCATGGCTCCTAAGGAGCGATCGGTATTGGCGATGGCGTATTCCAGGGATACTTCCTTGCCATGTTCGAGGGCTTCTGTGGCTGAGGCTATGATTTCCACGTCTTTCACGTGGCTTATTTCATGCTTTTGTTCGCATACGTGATGGATGGCAGCGTTCCCTTCCGCCTTGTGCAGCAGGCGGCTGAAATCCAACAGTCCGGCTTTGGTCTCTTTTTCCACCGGTTTCAGTTCGATGAGGTCCGTGCGTCCCACGATATCTTCCAGTCGCGTGAATCCCATTTCCGCCAAGTATTCACGGACCTCCTCGGCCAAGAAGCGGAAATAGTTTACTACGTACTTGTAATGTCCGCGGAAGTGGCTGCGCAATACCGGGTCCTGGGTAGCCACCCCGACGGGGCAGGCGTTGGTGTGGCACTTGCGCATCATGACGCATCCCAATACGATGAGTACGGTAGTGCCGAATCCGAATTCTTCAGCCCCGAGGAGGGCCATGCTGATGATGTCGCGCCCCGTCTTGAGCTGTCCGTCAGTTTGTAAGCGTACTTGCCCGCGCAGCCCGTTGAGTACCAATGTCTGTTGGGTCTCGCTCAGTCCTATTTCAGGCGAAATGCCGGCGTAGCGCATGGAAGAGGCCGGGGAAGCGCCCGTTCCGCCTTCCGCGCCGGAGATAACAATCAGGTCCGCCTTGGCCTTGGCCACTCCGGCAGCTATCGTTCCGACTCCGCTTTCAGCTACCAGTTTCACGCTGATTCGGGCTTTCGGATTGACATTCTTCAGGTCGAAAATCAGTTGGGCCAAATCCTCGATGGAGTAGATGTCGTGGTGGGGCGGTGGGGAAATCAGGGAGATGCCCGGAATGGAGTGGCGTGTCTTGGCGATAACTTCGTCCACTTTGAAACCCGGAAGCTGCCCGCCTTCCCCCGGCTTGGCGCCTTGGGCCACTTTGATTTGTATCTCTTCGGCATGGACGAGGTATTCGCTCGTGACACCGAAGCGTCCGGAGGCCACCTGTTTGGTCTTGCTGCAAAGCGGGATGCCTTCGTACGTTTCGTGGAAACGGCTGCTGTCTTCGCCGCCTTCCCCCGTGTTGCTTCGGGCACCGAGTTCGTTCATGGCCAATGCCAGGGCTTCGTGCGCTTCCTTGCTGATGGCGCCGAACGACATGGCACCGGTGACGAAATGCTTGACGATGTCCTCCACGGGTTCCACCTTGTCGATGTCGATGGGGTTGCGCTTGAACCCGAAGAAGTCGCGCAGGAATATTGGTCGGCTTTTCCCGTCCGCCATCCTTGTGAACTCCTTGAATTTCTTGTAACTGCCGAGGCGTGTGGCAATTTGCAGGGAGGATATGGTCTCAGGGGTCCAAGCATGTTGCTCGCCATCCTTGCGGAAAGAGAAAAGTCCGATGTGGGGCAGGAGATGCCCAGGCTCTGCGGGCCGGAAACCTGCATCGTGGAAGGCGGTGTAGTCTTTTGCGATTTCCTCCAACCGTATGCCGCCGATGGTAGAGACCGGCGTGCCGAAATAGGTTTTCAGCAATTCCTCGCTGAGTCCTACGGCTTCGAATATCTTGGCACCCCGGTAAGAACGAATCGTGCTGATGCCCATCTTGCTCATTACCTTGTACAAGCCTTTGCAGATGGCCTTGATGTAGTTCTTTTCCGCCGTTTCGTAGTTCATCTGTATTTCATTCCGCTTGACCAGATTGTCCAGTACGGCAAAAGCCATATAGGGGTTGATGGCACTTGCCCCGTAGCCCAGCAGCAGGGCGGCGTGCATGACCTCACGGATTTCCCCGCTTTCGATAATCAGGGCGGTCTGTACACGTTTCTGTACGGAAATCAAATGGTGGTGTACGGCACTTACGGCCAACAGTGAGGGAATGGCTGCGTGCGCGGCATCCACCCCGCGGTCGGACAGGATGATGTAGTTCACGCCCTCGTCGACGGACGCTTCCGCTTGCTTGCACAAGGCGGACAAGGCTTCTTGCAAGGCCGCCTTCCCTCCGTGCACGTCGAACAGGATGGGGAGCTTCACGGTGTGGAAGCCCTTGTAGCGTATGTTGCACAGGATGTCCAACTGGGTGTTGGTCAATACGGGGTGCGGCAGTCGCACCATCTTGCAGTGCGCCTCGCTCGGCAGCAGGATGTTCATGCCCACGGCACCGATGTACTCGCTCAGCGACATGACCAATTCCTCGCGTATCGGGTCGATGGGAGGGTTGGTCACTTGGGCGAACTGTTGGCGGAAATAGTTGAACAACAGTTGGGGTTTGTCGGAGAGCACGGCCAACGGGGTGTCGTTCCCCATGGAAGCGGTCGGCTCCGCCCCACCCGTTGCCATCGGGACGAGCGTTCGTTCGATGTCTTCGCGTGTATAACCGAAAGTACGCAGGTGGCGGTCGTAATCCTCCACTATGTTTTCCACCTTTCGTCCGCTTCGCAGGGTGTCCAGTTCGATACGGTTCGTGGAGAGCCACTGCCGGTAAGGTTTGGCGGCAGCCAATTGGGCTTTCAGTTCCCCGTCATAATATATTTTCCCTTCTTGGGTGTCCACCAGCAGTATCTTGCCCGGTTGCAACCGTCCTTTTTCCTTGATGTCTCCCGGCTCGAAGTGGATGGTACCCGTTTCGCTGGCCACGACCATCATGTCGTTCCGCGTTATCAGGTAGCGGGCCGGGCGCAGGCCGTTACGGTCGAGCATGCCTCCGGCATAACGCCCGTCACTGAAGAGCAGGGCGGCCGGCCCGTCCCACGGTTCCATCAGGATGGAGTGGTACTCATAGAAAGCTTTCAGGTCTTCGCTGATGGGGTTCTTGTCGTTGAAGGACTCCGGCACCAGCATGGCCATGGCGTGGGGTAGGCTCAGGCCGGACATGACGAAAAACTCCAGTACGTTGTCCAGCGAGGCACTGTCGCTCATGCCGGGTTGGATGATGGGCCTGATTTGTTTCACGTTACCGAGCGTGGGCGTGGAAAGCACGCTTTCCCGTGCCTCCATCCAGGCGCGGTTGCCCCGTATGGTGTTGATTTCACCGTTGTGCGCCAACAGGCGGAAGGGCTGTGCCAGACTCCAGGTCGGGAAGGTGTTGGTGCTGAAACGGGAATGCACGACGGCCAGTCCGCTGGTAAAGTATGGTTGGGTCAGGTCGGGGAAGTATTCCCTCACTTGCACCGACGAGAGCATCCCTTTGTACACGATGTTCTTGCTTGACAGGGATACGATATAGAAATCTTTGTGATGTATGCGGTTCTCAATCCTCTTCCTTATTATATATAGGGTGCGTTCCAAGTTTTCCGTATCGGTAGAACCGGTTATGAATATCTGTTTGATGCTCGGTTCCGTAGCCGATGCGTCTTTTCCGAGGATGGACGAATTGACCGGCACGTTGCGCAAGTGCATCAGGTTCAACCCTTCCCGTTCTATTTCCTCAATCATGACGCTCAGCATGTGCGATTGCTCCTGCTCGTCCTTGGGTAGGAAGACAAGTCCCGTGCCGTATTTTCCTTTTTCCGGTACGGGGATGCCTTGCAAGAGGATGAATTCATGGGGAATCTGGAGCATGATGCCTGCCCCGTCACCCGTCTTGTTGTCGGCGCCTTCCGCTCCCCGGTGTTTCATGTTTTCCAACACTTTAAGGGCTGAGTCCACCAATTCGTGGGATTTGTTGCCGTGGATGTCCACAATCATGCCTACTCCACATGCGTCATGTTCGTTCGAGGCATCGTACAATCCGCTTGTCTTGTGGATATGCACCTTTGCGTCTTTAATACCGTTATATTTGATAAAAGGATTTTGTTTCTCTTGTTTCATAATCTATATGCAATGATATTTTATTATATAGCGTCATTTTGTTTTGCAAAAATAATAATTGTGTGCCAAAATGCAATAAGGTGTGCTTCGGTTTTTATAGAGAAAATGAAACAGTATTTTTTAAAACTAACGATTCGAATAAAAAACATATAAAAGAATGACGAATGGGAATATAAATTATGATTTAAGCTTTAAATCATAATTTAATTATCAATACTATAAAAAAATATGCAGGAATCAGCAGGGGGCGTTCTTTTTCCCCGCTGGGTTTCAAGTCATCTTGTGGTGAATACATGGTGAATCCTTTAGACGTGGAAAGTTCACTTTAAGTTGTTGAACTTCAAAAGGTATGAAAGATGCGAAGGCTTTTTGAGACTAAATTTTTCGGCAGGGAGGAAAGTTGTGAGAAATCGGTTTGAGACCGGATAATCAATTTCAGTAGATTGAAAAATCATTCTGCTGTGATTGATTTTTCAATCTGCTGAAAGAAAAAAAGGAGAAAAAGGAACATGAGGGAAAAAGAATATCCCGCCTCAAAATCGAGGCGGGATACCAACACAAAAACTAAACTAAACTTTTAACTAAGCTATCTTAAAGTTTCACAACTTTATTTCTTTTACGTTTCAAAGATAGTTATTTCTTCGACTATATCCAAATAGAATCTACGAAAGAACGGTTTTTTTCTACGAATCCGGATATTTTTTCTTCGTTACAATTACAAATGAGTGGTTTTGTTGAGCAGATAATAATCCAGAATCGTCATGGCCGCCATCGCTTCTACCACAGGTACCGCACGGGGGAGTACACAAGCATCGTGCCGTCCGCGGGCTTTTATGATAGTCGGGGTTCCGTCCAGTGTTACGGTTTCCTGTTCCATTAGGATGGTAGCGACCGGCTTGAAAGCCACCCTGAAATAGATGTCCTGCCCATTGCTGATTCCGCCTTGTATGCCTCCGCTGTGGTTGGTACGCGTTCCGATGGCTCCGTTTTGGGGGATGAAGACATCATTTTGTTCACTTCCCCGTTGGCTTACTCCGGCAAACCCTCGTCCGTATTCGAATCCTTTTACGGCATTGATGCCCAACATGGCACCTCCCAATGCGGCGTGGAGTTTACCATAAACCGGTTCGCCCAGCCCTATGGGACAATGGCGGATTACCCCCGTGATGATACCTCCGATAGTATCTCCCTTTGCTTTGACTTCCGAAATTAGGCTTTCCATGGAAGCGGCTTTTTCCGCATCCGGGCAACGTACATCGTTCGTTTCGATTTGTGTCGGGTCGTAATGCGTATAATCGTGTTCCAAAGCAATGTTGCCCACTTGTGAGGTATAGGCATAGATTTCCACACCGATTTGTTTGAGGGCCAGTTTTGCCAAGGCACCGCCCAC
>ULMB01005125.1_pt1 | contig 14631 bp, 13 predicted proteins | sample 1951571 | NCBI WGS metagenome assembly ULMB01 (sample SAMEA4835542, study PRJEB28245) | human gut metagenome | biome: gut microbiome; material: fecal sample | place: Denmark | collected 2008 | reverse complement strand
GACCAATTTCCATTTTTAACGGGACAGTAATGTTTTTGGTTATAAATATAGTCTACACTCTGAGATCCTGACCATCCTCCGGCATATTTGTCTCTGCATCTATAATTGATTACTTTTCTATTTGTTTTTTTTCATATGCGGATACAAAAGTGTCAAATAATTTGTGAGATGGTACCCCATGACAGATAAGGTCTGAAGTTATCAGATTGTTATATTCTTTCCGTAAGTATAGCTTTAAGGCGCCTACTTGACATCCGGTGCCGACAAAGTAAACTAATTTACCATTTCGTAATTGTTCTTTTATGGAAGGAAAACAATTGAATGAATCAGATTGAAGATATTTACTGCCTCTTAAACGTTCTAATTCATTGGTGTTCTCTACTCCTATATGAGATAATTTTAAATTTTTATCAAATGCAGCGCCGTATACTATTCCTCCGTTGTTAATAACATATTCAGCTATTACAGAGAAAATACCTCCAGAAGAACTTTTATTCAATATATTAATATTTTTATTGATAGCAGCAAGCGGTAAAATGACATTATGGACAGTTTTTTCTGTATTTTTTATTGGACATACATTATCACAAATTCCACAATCAATGCATAATTCTTTTATTAGTTCAGGTTGTAAAAATCCTTCGGAATCTTCATTCATTTTGATTGCCTTTCGTGGGCATATTTCTTTACATGCTCCGCATCCACAGCATTTTTTATTATCTATGAAATTTAAAATCATTATTATAAATATTTTATATATCTAAAAAAAATGAAGTGATAAAATTGAGTTAGTCTGTCAAATATCCAATATTTTTTCATTAGAAAGTTTAAATAAAATCTATCTTTCCAATAGAGTAGTATGTGGAATTTTTTTAATCTTAATATTGGTATGTGAGTTGTATGTATTATTTCCATCAAATGATTTTTCCAAATAATATCAGTGAGATTTTGTTTAAAATATAAATAACTGTTTTCGTAAATAGAGGAATATTGTTGATGGTTATTTATAATATCTGTTATAGTTGATACAATTTCTTTACTGCTATTTTGTTTTATTACTATTCCATTTTCTTTATTGGTTATGGCATCAAGGCTTCCATGCTTAGCATTAGATATGATAGGTATACACCCAGATCTCATAGCCTCAATTAGTGTGATAGGAAAACCTTCCCCTCGTGAGGGCAGTAGAAATATATTTGTATCGGCAAGTAGTTGTTTGGACATTTCTCGATTTACAGGTCCGATATGTTTTATACGAGGGTCTTTAGGCAGACAGTCTTCAATATTGTTAGTGTGGATACCTCTTTTACCAGCCCCTGCAATTTTAGTACTTCCTATCCAATAAAATTCGAAGTTGAGATTAGTCTTAAGTAATTGTTTTAAACTTTTGCATACAATTTCTGCACTTTTTGCATACGAACACCCTCCTGGATAGACAATTTTTAGTAGACTTCTGTTACATTTTGTCTTGTATGAAGGTGTTATTTCAGGCATGAAGTTGAAAACAACTTTTGTTTTTTCTTTATCTGTAATATTGAATTTTTTTTCTATATATTTTTTGCCATAAGAAGATAAAGCTATGATGGAGTTTACATATTTACCATTTAATCCTGCATACCAAGCGTACCTTCCATTTACAAAATGGCTTATTGTTATTATTTGAATATTATCATCAATATATGGGGTTACTAATGAAAGAAGTGCGAACGCACTGTTTACTATGATATTGGGTTTTTCTTGATGTATGATATCCAGTAATCTTAAAGCATTTTTTTGTGTGAAATCCAAATAATTGCAGGAGTATATTTTAATATCACTTTTTTCCGTATCTCCACTTGCAATGACTACAATTTCATACAGATTTTTAAATGTTTCAATGAAATCGAATGCATATGAAGAAATACCACCTCGTCCTGTTTTGAAGTTGGCAGTACAAAATAAAATCTTTTCCATATTATTTGTTTCTGTATCTGATTATTCTAATAGGATTTCCTCCTGCCACAGCAAAATCTTCTATGTCTTTGCAGACTACGCTACCAGCCCCAATGACCACATGATCTCCAATGTGTTTCCCTCCGGTGAATAACACTTGCCTTCCTATCCATACATCATTACCTATTACGGTTCTACCGGGTTTTACTGTTCTGCCTTGTTGCTGCATAGGTATATCCAGTCTGGATATGTCATGAGTGTCATTGGGTAGTATATAGCATTGGGGCCCCATCATTACATAATTACCGATTTTAATGTTATTCGGGACATGGCAATCTATTCCTAAGTCGCTGTAATTTCCTAATTCTATGTCAAATCCTTTGCCAAAAAAAGCATGTCGTTCTATGTTAACATGATGACCACATTTTTTGGCAATATGTTTAAATATGAATCTGCGTAAATGCCCACTATATAATCCGATCTTTCCTAATGAATAAGTGGCAGGCAAATGATAAGCGAAACCATAGTAAAGAGCTAACCAAAAGTATTTCATTGATAAATTGATTTAATATGTATTTTCTATTGCAGCATAATATTTTTCAATTTCGTTTGTATTATCCCAGTTTTTTGCTCGAAGTTGTGAGATAATATGTGTTGCAAGTATTTTATCAGAACTTAGTTTGCAGATACCATCAGCGATTGCTTCCGGTGTCATTGTACAAATCAGTCCTGTTTCCTCATTGGTTACTACATCGGTGGCAGATGCATAGTTGGTTGTAACAATAAGTTTGTTCATTATTTTGGCCTCGTCTAACGCAATAGAGCGTCCTTCAAACTTAGAGGTCATTACAATTATGTTAGCTATTTGCATATATTGGTAAGGATTGGAACGTAACCCTATCATTTTGAAGCAATCTTCAAGTGATTCTTTTCGGATTAAATCTTCTAATATAGGGCGGTCAAACCCTTCTCCTATTACGTACCAGATGAACTTGATATTTCTTCTTCTTAGTTCAGTGGCTGTAGCTATAGCCAAAGGGTAGTTCTTTTGATCCATCAGTCTACCTATTGATAATAGTTTCAAACCTTCAAAGTCTGCAAATTCTTTTTCTTTGATAGGTTCTTTTGCCAAGTTTTTAATTAAACTTCCGTTCGAGATATTTTCCAAAACAATAAATTTAGATTTGAGAGAAGGAAAGTTCTTTTGTAAAGACTTTACACCTGATTCCGACATGGTAGCTACATAATCAGCTTGGTTGAAGTAGTCAAAATCAAAAGAAGGGTTGTAGTATAATGAATCATAGACATTATGAATCCACAGTATTTTATGTTTAGCTCTTATTTTATCTATTACAAAGTAATTCATTACTCCCTCTACATATCCTATAGCACAATCATATTCTTTGGGCAATGATTTTACATTTGTTTTCCATGTTGCCCAATGAGCTTGTTCTTGATGAAGATTTTTTTGTCTTTTCGATTGCAATCTGGAAATAAAACTTTTACCCCATAACGAAATATTTTGATATGAGAAGAACTTTATATCAAATAAGGAATGGTGGATGGATTGAAATTCTTTGTCTCCTTCTATAATATTGACAAAATTGGGCACTTGTGAGAGAAACAATCCATCTTTATTTAATAGAAATAAATCAATTGAATACTTATCTTGTGGGATGGTGTTTAGAAAGGATATTAAACTCTTTTGAGCCCCCCCAGCGTATAGATTATAAATAGCAATGAGTATTTTTTTCATAGTTTGATATTGTCTTTTTTTATGAGCTTCAATTTTCTGATTATTTTTAAAGCATATTTAAGTAGAATATCATTTTTTAAATAATAAATACACCATTGGTAAGGCTCTAATTTTAAATTAGATTTTTTAGTATCGTTTAAAAGGTGTATCCAAAAAGATGATTGTCTGTCAATTTTCTGATGACGATAATCAACTAACTCATAAAGACGCCAATATCTTTTGGTTACTAGATCTTTTAAGTATTTTTCTTTTTGAAGAGGTGTAAATAAGGCTTCTAGTATTTGATAATACTTTTCTTCATAATTCATACTGCTTTTGTGTGATGAAGCTAATCCTGTACTTAACATAAAATAGTGATAGCCTTTATAATTTACACATCTTACGTTTTTTTTGTTTTTAAGAGCTATAGAGATATTCATTAATGTATCTTCTCCATGAGTAATATAGGCGGGAAAAGAAAAACATTCAGTTGAGATGAGACTTCGATGAAATAATTTATATACAGGTCCATTGTAGGTATTATTTTTTAATAGTAGTGATAAATATTCATCTGGAGTGATATCTTTATTTACAGGCATATGTAAATGGACAATATTCACTCCATTATTATTCATCATCATTGTTTGAATGTAATCTTTCTCTACTGTATCATCTGAGTCTATAAAACAAATCCATTCTCCGGTAGAGGCTTCAAATCCAACTTTCCGAGTATAGGATACTCCATGGTTGGTTTGATGTATAACTCGGATACGTGAATCTTTTTGTGCGTATTGGTCGCATATTTTTCCAGAATTATCTTTACTTCCATCATTTATTAAGATAAGTTCCCATTCTGTGTAAGTTTGGTTTACAATGCTGTTTATGCAAGCGTGTAATTGTTTTTCTACGTTGTAAACCGGCACTATAATTGAGATTAAAAGTTGTTTCATTATTTTTTTATTTGTGAATAAGGCATAAATCCATAATAGAAGGTAATAAATGCAATCCATATAAAATATTCTGTTAATGCAGTACTTGTTATACCTACTATTAGAAATGTACCTATAATTAAGTATTTAATTTTATAATTTAAAGTTTTTGATAAAAGTTTATTTAAGGATTTGGTGTAAAGAAAAAAATACGAAATGGAGGTAATTAGACCATAACTTAAGGTAAAATCTACAAAGCTATTTTCTATAGCAATAAGGCCATATTTAGAAAATAATTTTTCTTTATTTACCACACCTGTGAATAACTCATTCCAAGTTCTATCGAAAAATACTTCTATAGCAATGAATCTTGCTTGAGTGCTTCCATCATCTTTTATCGTTTCTGTAGATAAATTGAGCATTTTTCCACCTAGTCCAGATTCAGATAAAAAATTGTAAAATATTTTACATGTAATTATAAGAATAAATACAAATACTATTTTTTTCCCAGAAAATATACCTTGCTTAAATAATATGTATGAACTGGACGCTATTAGCATTATTGTTGCAGCTCTAGCATCAAATGTGAATATTGTATATAATCCAATTGCATATAGTATTATTTTTAAATCTTTACGTAAATCACTTAATAAAATAAATAACATGCAAATACACTGTATTAGTGCATTAAATAGTGGGTGAACCCATAGTCCTGTAGCTCTGAATCTATCAAAATATGATAAGTCATATGATAGGAAATTGATATGTAAATTATATTCGGTAATAGCTATAAAGCAATTAGTTAAGTATAAAATTATAATTCCAATTCTGAAATAATTTAATTGTTTTAAATCAATACCTTTCATATATTGAATACATAGTATAGGTAATAAAAGGTGATTAAATAATCCAACGAAATTATTATTACCATTGTTTTTTAATAGTAAATATGTAAATATGAATACAATTATAAAAGATATTGGAGGGAAAAGTTTTTTCCAGTTTTCGCTGATAATCAGAGGTAGAATTGATAACGTTAAAGTTATGAATGGATTTAAATTTTTAAAAAAAGGTAAAATACATATGAGTAAAATCCAAATAAGGGCAAATGGCTTAATTTTATTTTTCATTGTTATCAAGTAATTCTATAAGTTGTCTTGAAATAGAATAGTTTACTTTTCTACAAAAAAATGATTTGGAATTTATTATGGAATCGTAATCTTTTTCAGTTAGAGTTCTTGGTAGTGTTTCGTTGGGATATGTCTGTTTCCAGTCGTAATATCGTAAATCAGTCAGTTCAATTGTTTCTTTTAAAGGGCTATTAAAGGCAATTGTATGAAAGAAAATTTCATCACAGCAACTTGTAAAATGAAATCGTTTAAGATAGTTAGGATTGGAATTTATATATTGAAGAATATAGTCAACAAGTTTGTTATGTAAACTCCACCAATTACTTCCTTTATAGAGTTTCTGTGCTAAAGGTTTTCTAAGTAATATATATTTTGATATATATTTTTGAAGATTAGTACAATGTCTTTCTAATTTTTCTCCAATGCCTTTTTTCTTAACATCGAGTAACCCATTAAAATGATAAAACATTAATCGGGGTGGAATTGGGTTATTCCAATCCAACTCCATGAAAGATTTCTCTGTTTTATTGAAAAAACAATCAAATGTTTGATTGTTTTTTATAGGATAGTCTTGTCCGGAAATTAAATGGTAATAATCGAAATCTATAGGAAATTGTTTAGCTATTTGGAGAAGCTCAATAGTTAAATAAATTTGTTCTTCCGAGCCCCATTTTACATCGAATCGTTTCGAGGTAAAAATAACATGGTCGGATTTTAAAGCTAGAAATTCATTGTAATTGCTTGTTTTTTTATCAACATGGATAAAAAAATAATGATTTTCTGCTTCCATTTTTTTTAAAACTCTCCCCAATAAATCAACATTGGCGTGAGTTTCTATTAAGATGGCATGTTGTTTCATGACAGAGCTTTTGCTAAAAATTGCTTTGCTTGAATTTGTAACTGGGCAATTCTTTCATCAGTATTTTGATAATTAGGCTTTTGGGTGAAGTCTTTTTTAAGTAGCTCTTTTCCTAAAATCAGACGCTCTGGTAACCCTAATTGATTAACTAATGTTGCAGCTCTATCATCCATCGGATTGTGCATATCACTGTCTATAAACCAAAAGTCTTTTTTGAAAATTACAGAAAATACAGTTCCATGAAAAGATGTTGTAAGAGAAAGTGTAGCATATTTCATAAGATTGAGGAATGTTTCCGGTCCAGCTGATGGGCATAGGTTTATTCCTTCTTTATGACAGCCTCGTGGTCCCCATGCTTTAGCTTCCATAATGTATACAGGTATATTTAGGCGTTTGGCAATTTCCATTACTGTATTATTTACAGATTTATCGTAATGAAAAGCATAATAAAAAATATACTTCCCTTTAATGATAGGTTGGGATAAGTCGAAGTGTTTTTCCCAATCTTTTTGTGTAAATAGCAGGGTTGGATCAATTAATAATTCTATATCATTGCGTCCTGTTAGTTTTTCAAACTGAGTCACAGCATTCTGCTCACGAACAGAAAGAAAATCCATTTCTTGAACAAGTCTTTTATAAAAGTCAACATTCTGTACTTTTTCTGCTATTTGAGTAGCTCCAGTAGAAACAGCATATGCTATTTTTTTCCCTTGTTTTACAAAATCCAAATAATATGCAGTATCTGCATCGTGACAACAAGTGTTCCAAACCTGATCACTACCTGTAATATAATGCGTGTAGTTAAAGTTTTCTTTTTGTAATTCTTGGTTTGATTTATATTGTTTAGGGGATAGTTTAAGATATTTGTTTATGAATGTTTCATAATCATTATATTGCCTTTTTAGAATATTATAGTAAGGTATGGATTTAAACCAATAGCTTAGTCTGCCTCTTATGCCTCTTTTAAATGGATGAATAGGAGGCAATATGTTATACATATCTCTTGAACCATCATTGGAGAAGTTAATGATTTCATTGTCATATCCCATTTCTAAAATGGTTTGTTGAAGTGCATAAGCTTGTAAAAGAGAACCACAGTTGTGTGATGCCTGAAAAGTAATGGTAGCTGTTTTTGTTTTCATTTTCTGATCTTATTTATAATTGCTTTAGCCTTTGAATTTATGACCGTGCGTTCATGTTTTTCTAATCCTAATAAATAGATGGATATAACGACGCAAAAAAGACAAGTGAATCCGGTTATTATAAATCCGATAAAATTTTGTTCGATGGATTTATATAAAAAATAGGGGATTATAGGAGCAATGATACTTATCATTAATACTGGAAGATATACTTTTTGGACATAATAGGAAAATTTTAAGCCTATCCTGTCTTGTGTAAAGAAAATTTTAAAAAAGTGTGAAAAGGCAGTCATTCCTAATTGGATAGTGAAAACAATAGTTGGAGGAGTTCCGAATTGTAATGCAATGTATGCAAAAGGAACAACCAAAAGCATGAGAACTCCATTAGTCAATTGAAACGAACGTATTTTTCCCGTTGCATTGATTGCATTGTTTAATGGATTTGATAAACAATCTATCATTGCGTTGATAAGAATAATTTTTAAAAAGGCAGAAGTATATTCAGGGGGTGTTTTAAGCCATAATGTTAGTACATAGTCTGTCATGATAATAAACGGAAGAGATAATAGTAAAATCATGAAGAAAGAAAACTTGGAACTTTTGCATATAAGTGAATACATATAATCCATTTGGTTGGATGCATAGCTTTTGGTTATTTGAGGATTAATGGCTGTTTGGAAGTTTGTCGCAAATTGTTGTATTGCACCCTGTACTTGAACAGCCACTCCTCTTGCTGCATTGACAACTGGTCCGAAAAACATATTAAGTAAAATATTCAGACCTTGAGTAAGACCTATTAATGCAAGATTCCCTATTAAATTCCAACTTGCAAATGCTCCCATTTCTTTTAATTTTTTATTTTTCCAAGTAAAAAGAAAATGAGTTTCTTGAAAATGTTTGTGACTATATGTTGTATAAACAAATCGTATAATAACACTGACTAGTAGTAAAAGAATTGAGTATATTATTAACTTATCAAAAGGTGATATGTAAAGTAAATATACAATTATAAGTTTTAAACTTGCTTCTAAAATACTTATATAAGCAAATGCTCCCATTTTTTCATGTGCTATAATAGCTGCATTATATGGTACGCTGATTATGTTAACAGCCATAATAAAAATGGCACATTGAAAAACCCAAAAAGCAGCATTCATGCGTTCGCTTGGTATTACCATTTTTTCGTAGAGAAACCATAATCCTATAGTTTCAGATAATATTATAACGAGCAATGCAATAATAAAATGGATAATAAGAGCCGTATTAAATGTTTCTCGTACTGTTTGTTCATTGTTCTGAGCTAAATCGAAATTCAAGAAACGTTGTGTTGCTCCTCCCATGGCATTATTTAAAAAAGCAAACATTGTAACAACACCACCTACAACATTGTAGATACCATAATCTTCTACACCTAAAGTTTGTAAAATTATTCGACTTGTATATAAACTGATTGCTAAAAGAAAAATCATTCTAAAATACAGCAACAACGTATTTTTTGCGATTCTCTTGTTATTTTCTGTGGTATTTGTATTTGTCATAAGAATAAGTGCAGGTTTCCAATTTTAGGGTAACCCCTTTTAGACGGGTGCCAGCAGGCTCTCGTCTTTATTTGCATATTGTCATGAGAAGAAGATTTTCGTAATCCGTTCTTCCCTTTCTTTATATCTTATCTAGTCGTTGGATTTCTGCCTGAATCTCATTTAGTTCTTCATCCTTTTCATCCGTCACTTCACCTTCTCCCCAATACTGCATTTCGAAAGCCATGCGGCTTTCCGGAGTCAGGGTAGGCAGCAGGGCGCGGATGCAGTCGCGCACTTCACTCTCGATGGCCTGCAGTTCGGCAGGAGAAAACAGGTCATGCAGCAGCAGGCTGAGATGACTCCAGGCGTATTCTTCCACCTGATTCAGGCTCAGCATACTGACCGAAAACAGAATTTCCCGCAGCAGCTTTTGCTGGAAAGGGTGATACACAGCGGTCGGGATGTCTTCATGCAGCCAGTCCAGACGGTAATACAGGATACCGCAGTAGTAGGAGACACCCTTGGCCAAAAGCCGGGTCTTGTCGCAGTAGTCCTGAACTTGAAACAGGGTAGTGGTAAGTTCTTTAATCATATCATATTATTTACCATACCCATATCCGTAACCATAGCCGTATTTCTTTCCGTAACCGTATTTGCCGTATTTACCGTACTTGCCATAGCCATAATAGTAGCCGTTCTTGCGTTGGTCCATGTCAATGCCATTGATCAGGGTACAGAGGTTCGGTAACTTGTTCTCTCGTTTCAGGTCATTGATCAGCTCGTAGTCACTCTTATGCGTATAATCGGCGCGGCAGACATAGACGCTCAGGTCGGCCACACGGGCGATCAGCTGGGTGTCGGTCACCTTACCGATGGGGGCCGTATCGAGAATGATATAGTCAAACCGTTCTTTCAGAATTTCCAGGGCATGGTCAAGCGATTTCCTTGCCACCAGTTCGGTCGGGTTGGGTGGAACCGTTCCGCCCGGAAGGATGAAGAGGTTGGGTGAGATGGCTGATGGCTGGCAAAGTCTCAACAGATCGGTATGCAGGGGATCAGCCAGATACTGGGTAATGCCTTGTTCCTTGTGAGAGATCTCAAAGACTTTGTTCAGTCCGGGCTTGCGGATGTCCAGACCGACAATCACTACCTTTTTGCCCATAAAGGCAAAGCTGCAGGCCAGGTTGCCGGCAGTGAAGCTCTTGCCTTCACCGGAAGTGGTGGAGGTAAAGAGGATTACTTTCTGGCCTTCGCCCAGCATATACTGGATATTGGTCCGGACAGAGCGGAACACTTCTTCCATCAGTCCGTTGTGGTTTTCCTGCACGACAATGGGATGTCCCTGAGTGTCAGTCATCGGGATGTCACCCACGACCGGTACATCGGTAATTTTCTCCACATCAGCCCGGCTCTCAATTTTGAAACAGAGCAGGTTGCGCAAGTAGATTACTGCAACAGGAATACCCAGTCCCAGAATCAGCGCGATCAGGTAGAATATTTTTCCGTTAGGCCCGACGATATCGCCAGCCAGAGGCTCTTCCACCATCCGGCCGTTGTTTGCCGTAGCGGCCAGGGTGATGGCATTTTCTTCCCGCTTCTGAAGCAGCATCAGGTACAGACTGGCCTTGATTTCCTGCTGGCGGGAGATGCTGAGCAATTCTTTTTCCTGCTGGGGAGCGTTACTGATGCGGTTTGCAAACTGGGCGGCCTCGCGGTTCAGGTCGTTGCGGGTGATTTCCAGTCCTTTCAGCACGCTTGCCACGGAGGTCTGGATATTCTTTCGGGTAGCTTCCAGGGAAGTATCCAGATTGACTACGGCCGGGTTGCTTTCACTGGAAGTGCGGAGCAGCCGCTTGCGTTCGGTCAGCATTTCATTGTATTGTCCGATCAGGGTGGACAGCCCGTTGTCGCTCAGTCCGATATTGGCCGGGATAATCTCCATCCGGTTCTCGGGACGGTCGATGTATTCTTTCAGGAATTCTACGAGACGGAGCTGGGTGGCATTGTCTGCCCGTTTCTGTTCATACTCTGCATTACCCTGTAAGGCCAGCTGGGCATCACTGGTGAGATCGGTCAGTCCGGCTTTTTGTTTGTAACTGGCAAGTTCACTTTCTGTCGTTCCCAGTTCGTGGTTGATGATGTTGATGCGTTCGTCAATGAATTCGGCAGTCCGGCTGGCCACTTCATTTTTGTCATCATTGGCATCGGCATTATACAGGGCAACCAGGGTGGTCAGAAAATCCAGTCCCCGGCCTACATGGCTGTCGTTGTAGTTCAGCCGTACGATGGTGGTCTGTTTGCTGGTCGGTTCGGTGGAAAGTTTCCCCTGACAGCTTCTGGCGGCTGCAGTCGGGGAAATAATCTGAACCTGAAGGGTGCGTTTTTCCTGAATTTGGGTACTGTCTGTATGGTTCAGGGTCAGGGTACCTACAGGAGTAATCAGTATACCGGGCAGGCGGTCAAAACTCTTTTCAGTTGTAGCTTCTACTTCGTCTTTTTTATAGGTTGCTGTGACTTTTATTTTTCCGTCTGCAGTACAGTCCAGTTGCAGGGAAAGGGGAGCGGACAGCTTTTCCGCTTCTTCCGGAGTCATCCAGACTCTGATTGGACTGTCGCCTTTATAAAGAGGAAGGGCATAGCCGAAACTGCGGGGTTCGGTGTAGCTGATATTCAGTCCCAGGGTATTGACTACCTTTCTGATCAGAGTGCGGGAATGGAGAATTTCCATTTCGTTGTCGAAATTGCTGGCCATACTCAGCATGCCTAGATCCTGCATGGTGGCAAGCGGGTTGTTGGCATTACTGCCTTTTGTTTTGTCATCCTGTTTGATCAGTACCGTGGCATTCACATTGTAGACCGGGGTCTGATAGCGCAGGTAGATCCAGGCTCCTGCGAGGCAGAGGATCAGACAGGCTACAAACCAGGGCCAGTACATCAGGTATTCGAACAGAATTGCTTTATAGTCGATGGGCTTTTCGTCTTCAGTCGTATAGAGATCGTCGTATTTTTCGTTGCTCATGATTTTGCTTATTTAAAGATGGTGACTAACAGGCTGGCCAGAGAGACCAGAATGGAGGTTGCAGAAATGGCGATGGTGGTGGTGTTGCCAATGTCCGAGTTACGGGACTTGGTCTTGTTGGGAGTGACATACAGGATGTCATTCTGCTGGAGATAGAAGTAAGGGGAACGGATCAGGTTGGCATCGTTCAGGTTCAGTTCCTGAATGTCGCGTGCTCCGTCAGCCGTTTCGCGGACCAGTTTCACATTGTCACGAAGTCCGTAGATGGTCAGATCACCTGCCATGGCCAGGGCTTCCAGTACATTCACTTTTTCATTGGTAACCGTGAAAGTTCCCGGTTTATTAACTTCTCCTAGAACGGAAATCTTATAGTTCACCATGCGTACGGTGACGATTGGTGTTTCTTTTAAGTACGGAATCAATTGGGAGCGGAGCATATCTTCACATTCATTTTTTGTCATACCTCCGACTTTCAGACGTCCCAGTACCGGAAAATCAATCTCCCCTTCGTTGTTTACCAGATACTGTTGCAAACTGGGTTGAGTGGTTGTTTTGTAATTGATAGCCGCATTTATAGGATCCTGTATCGTCAGATTAAATGGAGCGGCAGCGGTTGGATCCGTCGTACTGACGGTAATGGTCAGCAGGTCCTTGGGCATGATTCGGGCATCGTAGAGTGGAATTTCTCCGGCCGGTACATTGACTGTCGCAGAATTCTGCAAATAGGGTACCTTCTTATAAGAGGTACAGCCCGACAGCAGGAAGGCTGCTGTCAGGAAGCAGAGAATGTTTGATTTGAATGTCATAATGATTTTAGGTTTCCTTTGATGTTACTAAGCCGTCGCGATTCCGGGGGCCGGAATCTGACTGACTTTCCGATTTTTTGCTGAATAGATTCATTGTTGACCACCACGCCCCGGGGGCCGGAACCGTGGTCACTTCCTCGTCCGGGGGCCAGAGCGAAAGGAAGCTACGTTTGGGGTGCGCTTCGCGGTTACCTCTCCCAACCGGGGACCGGGAAGAAGGGATAAAACCGGAATTTTTTGGCTGCAGATGCAATCGTTTTTCACAATTGCGAGACAAAGGTAAACATAACTTTTTTAATTTAAAACAAAAATTCCAATATTTTTCGAAAACAACCATTAATTTTGTGTTGGATTTCTTAAGAACAAGAATTTCAAGGAGATTTTATGAGAATTTCAATTCGATTTCGTTCTCGATTTTAACTGATTTAAAGAATCTTAAAATCGGGCATTTTTTTTATTTATCAGGTAAAATATATTCACCTATGAGACAAAAAGAAGTAAAAACAGAAAAACGGGAGCAAAAGACAGAGAGTGAGAAACCGAAAAGATGGCTGCGCCACACCCCTGAAGGGTATCAGTTTACGGAGGCCGAGTATGCACTGAATGCATTGGGGAATTTCCTGACCCTGATTGCCTGCGGGAAGATCAAGCTGAGCTGGTCGGACGAGGTGCAGCTCAAGCGGCTGACCAAATATCTGGTCCGGATGCTCTTCAAGAGGCCCTGGAGAAGCGTACGGAAGAAGATCCTGGAAGATTAGGGCTCCGCGGACAGGCCGGAAATACCTGCCCGGAAAATAAAAAAAGGCTTCGGCGTTTCCATGCAAACGCCGAAGCCTTTTGACTGAAACGCCGAAACGTTTTCAGGGTCCACCTGGGTCCACTTTTTCTATATGGACCCTATTCCGTGGAATGTACCTTGCGGTAGATGCCGTTGTCGTATGCTACCAGGTTCTGTTTCAGCATCTTCTTGAGCCACCGCTTGGCAGTGGAACGGGAGATGTCCATGGCAGCTGTCGCGGTGAGATATTCCATGTAAGTGAAGCTCTCGGGCAGCTTCTTGTAGCACTCCAGCACGCGGTGGAAACAGGTCATCTGCGAGCGTTTCCGTTCCGTTCCGGGCAGGATGGTGGAGAGGGAGAGGCTGTGTTCCAGCAGCACCTTGACCAGCTCGATGGTGATGCTGAAATCCTCGTCGCTGCAGGTGACGTCCTTCATGTTCCAGCCGGCTTCCCACTTGCGCAGGGCGGTGAGCACCATGGCGATGCGCATCGTCAGCAGTCCGTGACGTCCCACAATGGCCTCGTTGCCTTCTCCGTCCTCCAGCGAGACATTCTGCATCATGTGACCGAACAGCTTGTTGTGGATCTTCCACTGTTCGCGGGTGAAATGGACGGAGGTGGGGGAGTTGAGCAGGAAATGGTAGGCCTGAAGCACATCATCTGCCAGATTCTCAAAGAGTTCGTCGCCGTCGATCCATTCGTCGTCCGAATCGGGAGCCGCTGAGATCCAGCCGCTTTCACCCTTTCCCGTGAGCAGGGCCAGACGGCTGTACATACCGT
>ULMB01028703.1_pt1 | contig 14953 bp, 15 predicted proteins | sample 1951571 | NCBI WGS metagenome assembly ULMB01 (sample SAMEA4835542, study PRJEB28245) | human gut metagenome | biome: gut microbiome; material: fecal sample | place: Denmark | collected 2008 | reverse complement strand
TAAAATATAACATAGATTAAAAAATTTGTCAAGTATTTATTTTAAATAATTAAAATGAAATAGGCATAAATCAAACAATTTATTTTTTTTTGTCATCGCCGTAAGGCGTATAGAGTGGACGAGCGATAGCGTGGAAATCCGCTATTACAAAACTAAATTTTCAAATCAAATTTTATTAAGAATTTTATTTTTCTTTATATCCGAAATTCCCGAATTTGAAATATTATAAATCATTCTTTTTTTTATCTTGTTTACGGCGTTTATATTGTCGTATTTATAAATTATATCCAAAAGTTCGTTTGTTATATCTATTATATATTCGTTAGATTTTTTTGAGCATAAACTTGTATAAATCTTCAAAATATAATTTGAAAAATATTTTATCAATTTTGTATCGTTTATTAAACTTGCTTTTTTAAAATGCGAAGAATATATTTTTAAAGCTTCAATATTGTTGTCTTTAATATATTTGTCTAAAAATAATGAAAATCTTTTTATATAATCTATGCTTTTATTTTTTAATTCCGCGCAAATTTCTTCAATATTGATTATATGAACGGAATATTTTAAATTTAATTTTATATTTCCTTCTTTATAATCGTTAAATATTAAATAATTTTTTTGACAGTTTACGGGATTATTTAATTTTAATCTCGCACTTTCAATATATTTTATTTTTAAATGATTATTATTTTTTATTTTTGTTTTTCTTGTGTCGACTAAAAATAAATATTCTATGTTTTTAGTTTTATTTACTATCGAACGCTTTGCGCCTCTATATTTTGTATATTCCGAAGTTAATATTTTTAATTTTCCTTTTTTTTCAAGAACTGAAATTAAATCGTCAAATTCTATTATTCCATCTGTAGAATAACTCATAACTATATGTTTAGCGTTTATATTTTCGATTAAATTAACAAAAGAATTTTTTGCAGTTTTTTTATAACAATAATCGGATTTTGTTTTTATCCAATCTTTTCTTATTCCGCTTTTATTTGTTTTTTTTCCGTTTATATATATTTCTTTATTTATTTCAGGCTTATCCCATAATGCAATTGTGTTAAGCAAATGATAATTGCTTCCGTATTGATGTTGATTATAAGGCGGGTCCAAATAAACCAAATCAAAATTTTTATTTTTATTTTTCAATATAAATTTTTTTGCATCGAGCATAGTCGTATGTCCTCTTTTTCCGTAAAATAAAGGAAGCTCTTTTAAAGATATTGACGTTAATATTCTGCCCAATGCGTCTTTATTTCTTCCGCCAAAACCCGAATGAAAAGCTTTGAATACTCCCGAAGTGTTAGTATGTGTTGCAGCTTCGTAAATTAAAGAAGCTATTAAATAAAAATATTCTTTTTTGTTTATCGCTTTATTTTTAAAAAGCTCTTCAATATTATGTCTTATAATGTCAATTTTAGTAGCGTTATATTGAGTGTAAAATAATCTTTCGTTTTTTAAGTCGGGATTATTATCGTTTTGAGGAGCATAATATTTTGAAATATATCTATCTTTATCTTTTATCTTGTTAATATTATTAAGCATTTCGATTGTATTTTGAAGTCCGCCAGTATGAGCGAACATATTTTTTGTATCTTTTATGTCGATATAAATATGAGCGTAATTTAAAATATAAGAATAATATTCCCAATCGTTTGAATAAACTTCCAAATTTAAAGTTTTTAATAATCTCGATATAATTCCGCTTCCTGCAAATAAATCTAAAGCGGTTTTTATATTGTTATCTTCTTTTAAAATATCCAAAAAAGCATTTTCTATAAAAGGAAGTAATCTTCTTTTATTGCCAATATAGGCTATTATATTTTCTTTGAGATATTTATTTTTTATATTAATATTTTTAGTTATCATAATATAGTTATCGGAATTTAATTAACATAATTTAGTTAACATAATTATATTAACATAATATTTTATAAATATCAATTATATAATTCTTTTTTGATAATATGAATGACTTTTACTATTGATATTTTTTATTAATATGTTATAATTTTCTGAAAGTAATTGTCGAAAAAGGAGAGCATGAAAAATGAGCGGATGTAAATTCTACAATACAATACATTATTATAATTTTTGACGATTTTTTCATTGCAAAACTAAAGAATTATTTGAAATATTTAAATGCTTATCTTTGCGTAAACTATTATTAACTATTGAGGAGATAACTCTATGATATCTAAAAATAAAAATTTATTTCTAAAAATTTATATTCCGTTTGTAATTATTATTTCTGTTGCTTTAATAACTCTACAAATTTTAGGCTCTAAAAAGAGAGTTGGTTATTTAACCGATTTTAATTTGGAGATTATAGAACATTAGAATTAAATAATCTAAATGATATTAGAAAAGATTTTACCGTTGATGGAGAATTGGATGAAGAAAGTATAAAAAATTATTTACTTACAAATGAAAACATTATGAATTATGTCCATCATTTTAGAATTAGATATTATGACAAAGTTTTTAGAAATAACGATATTTACGGAGTTTATCCTGATTTAAGTAATTTGCCAGATTATATAAAAAATGTGGAAATGGATGGAGGCGGAAGTCCTTATGGGAATTTTATTTCTGACAAAAAAGCGATTGAAGAGGATAAAATTGATAATATTAATTATATCTTGAAAGTAAAAAATAATTTAATTAGTATTATATGCATAATATTAATATTTATATTAGCTATTAAATTTTTTATATATTATGCATTTGGAAATTTTTTAAATTTTTACAAAGAGATTATAGGTAAAAAAGAATATTTTAATCCTTTAAGCGTAAATGAAAAAATATTTATTATTGTAAATTGTATTATTGTATTAATATTATTTATATTTCAATTTTGGCTCGGATTTCCTGGATATTTTCAAAACACGGACAACTATGCTATTATCGTAGAAGCTATAGCAAATAATTATAGTAATTGGCATCCTGTTATTATATCGTTGACTTTACATTTTTTATATAAAATATTTGGAGTTCATTCTTATTATTTATTTTTTATTAATTTATTTCTATTCTATTTAGGATTAGCTCTTATTATAATTTCTTTATATCATAGATTTAAAACTAAAAAAGTTCTTCTGATTTATTTATTAATTTTTATTAAAGATATATATTTTATGAATTTTTCTCAAGTAAAAGATTCAACAGCTTCAATGTTTATTTGGTTATTATATTCTTTAATATTCTTTCAATTATCAATGCCAATAAATAATAGATATATAAGATTATTCATAAAAATATTTACCGCTATTATATTATTATTCGGGCTTTTATGGCGACATAATATGATAGTCACTATCTATCCTATTTTTATTTTGTTTACTTATTTATTACTTAAAAATAAGAATATAAAAAATATAAAGAATTATATAAAATCATTTGTTATATTAATGTTAATGTGGGCTATTATATTAATATGTATTGTAAAAATATTTCCGCATATATTAGGAATTCATTATAATTACGCATCAAACCATTTAATTTTACTTCAAATAGCGGGTTGTTCTGTTCCAGCGAATGATAATTCTTTAATACCAAAAGAATGGTATGAAGATGGTAAAACTTTTGAAGATGTAAAGAAAACATATAACGATAATCCATTAAATGCTGATGATTTTTCTACAGGTTGGGCAAAAGATAGACCGTTTTTAGTAAATACTAAATTAGTCAATTTGAAAAGAGTATGGATAAAATATATTTTTAAATACCCTATAAACTACATTAAACATATTAATAGATTTTTTATAGAATTTTGTATAAAAAACAATAAAAATTGGTTGATAATGAATTCTAACTCTATACAGGAATTAAGATATTTTAAATATTCTGGTAATTATATATGGAACGATATTGTCATCGATAAGTTTAGTGCTAATGAACAAATAATTACATTTACTCTTTTAAGACACAAGATATACGATTTTTTATTTAATAACGCAATTCATATTCCTATAATATTTTGCGTTATATCGACATTTATTATATTTATAATTAATTTTATTTTAATTTTTACAAAAAGAATATTTGATTCAAATCTTTTAATTTATTCGTTTTCTGTTTCTTTTTCTTCAATTGCTACAATATGTATTGTAGTTTCATTTACTCCCGTAGTAGATATTAGATATATTTATCCCGTTTATCCAATATCTATAATATCGTTTTTTACTTTTATTAAAGAATTGCGAGGAGAGAAAAAATGAAGTTATCGGTAATTATTCCTTGCTATAATGAAGAGAAAACTATAGAAACTATAATTGACGCAGTTATCAATTCAAAATGTTCTATAGAAAAGGAAATTATAATAGTGGACGATTTTTCTAAAGACAATACGAGAGAAAAATTAAAAGAAATAGAATATAAAGTTTCTAAAATTTTATACCATGAAAAAAATATGGGAAAAGGCGCGGCTTTAATAACGGGAATAAAAGCGGCTACGGGAGATTATGTCATTATACAAGACGCCGATTTGGAATACGACCCGAACGAATACGATAAATTATTAGAGCCTTTAATAAACGGCAAAGCGGATGTGGTTTTTGGAAGCAGATTTGCAGGAGGAGAATCTCATAGAGTTTTATATTTTTGGCATCAAATGGGAAATTCGTTTTTAACTTTATGCTCAAATATGTTTACTAATATAAATCTAACGGATATGGAAACATGTTATAAAATATTTAAAAGAGATATTATACAGAGCATTGAAATAAAAGAAAATAGATTTGGTTTTGAGCCAGAAATTACGGCTAAAATATCAAAGATTAAAGATATAAGAATTTACGAAGTTGGAATATCTTATAACGGCAGAACATATAAAGAAGGCAAAAAGATAGGATGGAAAGACGGCTTCAGAGCTTTGTGGTGTATTTTAAAATATAATTTAATTAGAGACAGGACAGGACAGGACAGGACAGGACAGGACATCCTCTAACGAACATTATAATTGCTTTAAGATTAGCAATGCCTTAACACAAAATAATTATACATTAAAACTAAAAAATTACAACCTATGTTGCAATACAAATTGCAGCATAGGTTTTTTGTATTTTAAATCTAATAATTAGGATATTACAATGAACGATAATATTTCTGAAACAATAAAATCTAAAATTCCAAAATATCAAAGTTATATATTTTCTGAAAAGAAAAATAAATATGCTTTATTAATTCCAGTGATTAATGAAGGCGAAAGATTTGTATCTCAAATGAATAAAATGAAAGAAAACAATATTTTTAATATATGCGATGTTTTCATTTGTGATGGCGGGAGTAAAGATAATTCCTCAAATCCCGATTTCATTAAAAATTATGGTTGCGTTGGACTTTTAATTAATGTTAGCGATAAAAAAGGACAAGGAGTTCAACTTAAGCAAGGCTTTTATCAAACAATGGAAATGGGATACGAAGGAGCGATAATGGTTGACGGAAATGATAAGGATAATGTTCATGAAAGTTTGCCATTATTTTTGGAAAAGTTAGAAGCGGGCTTTGATGTTATTCAGTCTACAAGATTTACTTTAGGCGGAAAAGAAGCGAATACTCCTTTTTTAAGAAAGATAGGAATTAGATTAATTGCCTCTCCGTTAATTAGTTTTACTTCGGGTTTTCATTATGATGATGTTTACAATGGTTATAAAGGTTTTTCGAGGAAATATATTTTAGATTAAATTTGACAACATTTTGTAATTACAGAATATTTATTAAAAAACTTAATTAACTATATAATAGGAAATTTAAATATAATTCTATTAAACGAAAACGGCGCTGGAAAGAAAATTGGAACTGTAACGGTTACCGAAACGGCTGATGGAATATCCATCGAAGTAAAAGCCTCTGGACTAACACTGAAAGCTGAGCAAGTAGGTTTTCATTTACATGACAAAAATTCCGTAAGACCTACTAAAGACGCAAGCGGCACAACGGTAGTCGGCGGAGGATTAGGAGCGGATATAGCGGATTTAGGCTCTTTAACCGTTAATGCGGACGGAAGCGTAAATCAAACCGTATCAAGCACAAATATTAAATATTCCGATTTAAAAGGAAAATCCTTAGTTATTTACGCTGACGCTACTGGAGAAAGCGGAACGAGTATATACGCCGCGGCTATATTCTAATCGATAACGGATAACTAAAAAGTCTATGCTTTAAATAGCATAGGCTTTTTTATTTTTACAAAATACAAAAATAATTTGTTAATAAAATAAATAAGGTTGCAAAATATTAATTATAATATATAATTTATACTACAAAAAATAATTTAAAATAAATTACTTCAGAGGAGGAGTAAACTATGACAAAAATTTTAAAAGTCTTATTAATTTTAAGCTTTGTAGCTTTAATAAGTTGCTCGCAAGAAAAAACAAATTCTACTACTAGCGATATTGTAGAATTAAACGAAAACGGCGCTGGAGAAAAATTCGGAACTATAACGGTTACGGAAACTGCGGATGGAATATCTATAGAAGTTAAAGCTTCTGGATTAAAATCGAAAGCTGGACAAGTAGGTTTTCACTTGCATGAAAAAAATTCTCCCGAACCTACTACGGACGCTAACGGTAATTTAGTAGTAGGCGGAGGATTAGGCGGACATTGGGACCCAGATAACACTCAAAAACATGCAGGTCCAGATGGAGACGGACATAGAGGAGATTTAGACGCTTTAACTATTAATGACGATTGCAGTATAAATCAAGTCGTTATAAGCGCAAAGATAAAATACGGCGATGTAAAAGGAAGGTCTTTCGTTATTCATGCAAATCCTGACAATTATACGGATGAGCCTGCAAACGGAGGAAGCGGAGCGCGTTTATATACAGCTATATTCTAATTTGGTTAAAAAAACTCTATAATAATTAAGCCTCTATGCGTTAAAGTATAGAGGTTTTTTATAAAATAAATTTGATTTTTAATTTTTATTATTGTATTATTAACATAATATATAAATCGAACTTCGGGAGAGACTTTATAATGAAAAAAATTATTTTAATATCGGCTATTTTAATTATAATAGTTAATTCAAATCTTTTCGCTAAAAAAGGCTTTGGAGGGGACTTAACTGTGACGCTTGGAGCTGGAGTCGGATTTTTTCATGGAGATAAGAATAAATATCCCGATGGCAGTTTTGAATTCGGAGTATATTTAAAACCAAATTATTATTTTGAATTTGCAGTTCTATCTTTAGGTTTATCTTTAGAAGTAGGCTATCAAAGAGATATTTTTGCCTACAAATACTATAAAAGCAAAGGCAATTATTCTTTCGATAGTATAGCTTTGGGATTTTTTCCTAAAATAGATGTTTTATTTTTATCAATAGGTTTTGGCGGAGGAATTAAATTTCCGCTTGGAGGAAATTATTCTTTTGTAGATACTTATGGCGGAAGAATATTAGAGAAATACGATTATAAAGAAATGCAAGGACGATACGGAAAAAATTTATTTATTCCATATATAAAGGCTGCAGTTGATTTTATTTTATTGCCTAATATCGCGCTTGGAGTATATATTTCTTATGATATTCCGCTAATGAATTATAAAATAGTCGACACTTTATCGCAAACAAAAATTGCCAAATTTTCCGCTTTAGATATTGGCGGACAAATTACATTAAGATTTTAAAATTTTAATTTAATCTTCTAAAATTGGTTTTTGAATTATTTCAATAGTTTTATTTATTTTGTCGGTTTTTCCAAAGTAGGCTTTTACGAAAGGAATTGAAACGATTTTATTATTTTGATTATTTTCTGAAAGTAAAATATTAAATACATAATTTGAAGGCAAACTATAAATACTTAAAATCTCTCCGTAAATATTTTTATTTTCGTCTATTATTTTATAGCCTATTAATTCCGCTTCGTAAAAAGTATCGTTATCAAGTTCGGGCAAATATTTAGAATCTATATAAATGTCGCATCCAATCAATTCTTTTGCCGAATCAATATTTTCGATATCTTTTAATTGAAAGACAAAAGATTTATTTTTTTTCTTTACTTTAAGAATTATATATTCTTTATCGTTTATTATAATGGGAATATTTTTACTTAAAATTGGGAGAGAGGCAAAATGACTTTTATCTTTAAAAGCCGTTTCAACCTCTCCATTTATCCCATGTATTCCCGTGATTTTTGAATAAAAGATAATCAATTATCAATAATCTCAAGAATCATTCTTTTTCCACTCTTCATGGAAGTAGCGAAAAGAATCGTTCGTAATGCGCTCGCTATACGACCTCTTTTGCCGATGATTTTACCTATATCGCTTTGGTCTACTTTTAGTTCGAGAATAGTGCTTTTTTCTCCTTCAATAACTTTTACGCTCACTCCATCAGGATTATCAACTAATTTTTTAGCCAAATACTCTATAAGTTCTTTTTCTTCTGCCATATAGAAACTCCTTTTTTTATATTCAAGCCTCGCTTTTTTCCTCTACTTTAACGGGTTCAGAGGATTCCGCTTTAGCCTGTTTGCGATTTTTTCTTCTTTTTTCAGGATTTTTTAAAGGTCTTTTCCCCTTCCTTTCTATTATATCCTTTTTATCTCTTTCTACTATGCCTTCTTTAATAAGAATACTTTTTACCGCATAACTCGGTTGCGCTCCGTTAGAAAGCCACTTTTTTATCCCTTCTATATTTAATTTATATAGAACTTCTTTTGCCTTTGGATTGAACCAACCCAACTCTTCAATAAAGCGTCCGTCACGCGGAGAGCGAGAATCCGTAGCGACTATACGATAATGAGGTTCATGCTTGCGTCCCATACGCTTTAATCTTAATTTAACCACTTTTTTTCCTCCAATCAATTTTATTCTTTACTATTTAATATTTTATTTTATCACATTAATTTATTTAAATCATCTATCGACATTCCCATATTTTCCAATGATTTTGCCAATTTATCCATTTTCTTTGAACTTCCCATCATATTTTTCATCATAGAAAATTGTTTTATAAGTTGATTTACTTCAAATAAACTCTGTCCGCTTCCTTTAGCGATTCTCATTTTCCTTGAATTATTTAAAGGAAATAATGCCAATCTTTCTTTTTTAGTCATAGATTGAATAATAGCTTTATATTTACTAAATTTAGCTTCTTCTCTACTTATTAAATCGCTATCAATATTTCCCATTCCTGGAATCATAGAACTCATTTTACTTATTCCGCCCATTTTAGCTGTAGCTTCAATTTGCTTTAGAAAATCGTTATAATCAAAATTATTTTCTATAACTTTTTTTAACATTTCTTCGGCTTCTTTTTCGCTTATCGCCGCTTTAGCTTTTTCGACAAGTTTTACAATATCGCCCATTCCAAGTATTTGTCCTGCTACTCTTTTAGCGTCAAATACATCTATATCTTCCAAATGTTCGCCCGTTCCGACAAATCTAACGGAAGAACCCGTAGCGTATTTTAGGGAAAGCGCCGCTCCTCCTCTAACTCCCGAATCGAATTTTGTTAAAATAACTCCGTCTATTCCTATATTGCTTTGAAAACTTTTCGCCACATCGTAAACGCTCTGTCCCGCCGTAGAATCTACTACTAAAAGTTTTTCCGTAACATTTGTAGTATTTACGACTCTTCTTAATTCAAGCATCATCTCTTCGTCAATTTCTAGTCGTCCTGCAGTGTCGACTAAAATTAAGTTATACTGTTCTTTTTTAGCGATTGCCAAAGCTTTTTTTAATATTTTATAAGGCTTTTTTTCTTTTGTATCTATATGACAAGGAATATTAATCTCTTTAGCCAATACGGAAAGTTGATCCATTGCGGCAGGTCTGTGAACATCCAAACCGACTAATAAAACTCTTCTTTTTTCTTTATAATATTTTGCTAATTTTGCGGATGTTGTAGTTTTACCCGAACCTTGCAAACCAAAAAGTAAAGTTATTGTAGTTTTTTCGATAGGCTCTAATTTTAAACCGCTTTCTCCTTCGCCAATCATAGAGATTAAAGTATCGTTAACATCGGCTATAAATTGATTTGAAGGGTCGACTCCTTCCAATTTATTTTTTCCAAGCGCTCTGCTTTTAGCTTCTTCTAAAAATTTATTTGCAGCTTCCAAAGAAACATCGGCAGATAATAAAGCTTCTTTTATAGTTAAAAGACTCTCTTCAATATCTTTATCCGATAAAACTTTTTTACCGCGTATTTTAGAAAATGCGCCCGATATCGATTTAGTTAAATTTTCAAACACTTTAAAACTAACCTTAACGCTATTATTTTTATAGAATTATAAAATATTATGATAAAAAAGTAAATAGAGGATCGTTATTATTTATATAAATTCTTTACTAATGACTATATAATTATTCTAAATGATAATATTTTTAAATTCTATGTTTATTCAAAAAATCTAATTTTTTTGATTATATTAATCATTTCATAAATGTCTTTATTATTAAATAAAATAAATATTTAGTCTTGTTTAATAAAATATTTACATAAATATAACTTTTTGCTATAATTTGAAAATAGGCAATATTTATAATGAAAGCGGAGAAAATTTCGGCAATATTAAAATTTATCTCAATAGTATTCTTTGCACTATTTATTTTATTAATGATATTTTCAATAGTTAGTTATACTAATAAGAAGATTTTTATAACTTTATTAACATTATTTTTACTTTTTATAATTCCGTTTTTTATTTTTTATAAATATAGCGTTAAAATTTATTCTAAAAATTCTTATAAAAAAATAAAAGAAAATAAGGAAAAATTAAATCATATATCTTTAAATTATTCTATATTAAAAGATTATCAAAAAGCGATTTTAGAATTAAAAGAAAAAAATACTTATATACTTGGCAGATTTGATGTAATTTATTCTTTAAATAAAAATTATAAAAAAGACATGAAAAGAGCGAGAAAAATTCAAGAGGCAATGATAAATAAAAAGATTTTGAAAAATAAATTTATCTCTTCGGCATGCTTTTACGAACCTTTTGAAATTATAGGCGGAGATTTTTTTGATTATGTTTATATTAATGAAAATAGAATTTTATTTATTATGTCGGATGTAAGCGGACATGGAGTTGAGGCTGCAATAGTCACTTCAATGCTTAAAACAACTTTTAGAAATTTATCTAATTCTTTTAATTCAGTCAGTTCTTTATTATTTGAAATTAATAATTATTTAGTCGACACTTTGCCAGCGGATTTTTATTTGACAATGATAATTGCCGATATAGATTTTGAGAGTAAAAAAATTAATTATTCAAACGCTTCTCATACTCCTTTACTTTTAATAAAAGATAAAGAGATTATAGAATATTCTAAAGGCGGAACTATAGTGGGACTTTTCAAAAATGCATTTTACGAAGAGGATATTATAGAATTAAATAACGGCGATATATTTTTATTTTTCACTGACGGAATAATTGAAGCTTCGCAATCAAAAAACAAATACGATATTTACGGAATTAATAAACTTAAAAAAATTATTTCGGCAAATAAAAATCTCGATGCTGACGCTTTAATGACAATTATAAAAAACGATTTTTACGAATATCTTTCCTACAGAAGCCCAGACGATGATTGCTCTATGTTTTTATTTAAGGTTAAATGATAAGACGCCCTTTTTGAGAGCGCCTTAAACAGTTTAATTAAATGAAGGTTATAAAATATATTGTATAATTTTAATATACAAAGTAGTTTGCAAATTCAATGTTTTCTTTGTTATTGTTAGCTTATTCTAACATAATGTTTGATTTAAATCAATAGTTTATCGCAAATTTTTTTAAAATTTTTTTACAAAAAAAGATTAAAAATTATTATAAAATAATGCCATATAATATGAAAATTTAATAAATTTTAATATTTTTTATGGATTTTGAAATAAAACACTTGACTTTTACAAAAAAATGTATTATAATTTAAATATTATGAGAAATAGAAATTACACTTGTAACAAGCCAAGCCAAGCCAAGCCAAGCCAAGCCAAGCTTTAAATTTTTTTCAAAATTATGTTTATTCATTAAAGTTAAATTATTATATAGATACGATTATAAACAAGTATCACTGTATGATACTAGTGGTATGTTATAATATAAATAAATTAAAAAATGCCATAGACAGGCGAAGGAGTAAAATATGTCAAAACAAAAAATAATGAAAATTGTTAAGGAGGTAATATAATGGGTGATGGTAATGAAAGAGTTGCTTATTTTATAGGTTTTTTAATAATACTTGTTGTTGATATTATTCTTATTTTTACTAAAAATAATATACCGCATTATTATACTATACCTATAGCAGTTGTGTCAGTTTTATTTTTAATCCTTCCAATAATAATTGATGAGTATAGTAAATTATACTATATCGTTATTGGATTTAGTTTTCTATTTAAAATACTTGGCTTAATAGTTGGAGGGCTATTTTTATTAATTTTAGCTATGGGGAATAAAAAAGAAGAAAAAGGTAAAAAATAAAATAATTAGTTGAGTAATAGTAGATTATGTTTTATAATATAATCTACTATTGAAAATAAAGAATTAAAAAACAAAAAATTAAAAATGCCGAAGACAAGGCAAAGGAGAAATAACATGTCAAATTATTATTTACATAGGATATCTTATTATGAAAATATAGATATTGCTTCTCCGTTATTAAAAGACGGAAATTATTTATCTATCGTAGGATTTGAAAATCTTTATGGCGATAAGCTATACGATATAGTTGCTAAAAAAGATATAAAAGCTTTTCATGAATATCTAAAAGAAAAAAAATCTAAAAGCGCTCCTCAACTTTGGAGATTTCTAAACTTCAAAAAAGACGATTTAATAATAGTTCCAAAACCTAAAAAATTCTCCGTATATAAAATTGTCGGAGATAAATTTTTAGGAAACGATGATAAAGAATTATCGGAGACATTAGCAAAACTAAAATTAAATAATCATAAAGAAAATGGAAAATATTTATTGGGTTATTTTTGGAAAGTTGAACTCGTAGCCGTAAATATAAGCAGAAGCAAATATGCGGACGCTTTGCTTACAAGAAGAATGCATTTTAGAGGAACTAATATAAATTGCAATAAAATAAAAGATTCGATAGATAGCGCAATAAAAAACTTTAATGAAAATAAGCCTATAGATTTATTTTCAGATATAGTCGATAGTTGCGGTAAGGATATTTTAAAATTAATTAAAGAAAAATTAAATCCCGCAAAATTTGAAAAGTTAATAGAATTATATTTCAAACAATGCGGAGCAAACGATGTATATAAACCAAGCAAAACGGATAATGACGAAGGCGATTGCGATGTGGAAGCGGTATTTGAGCCTATAAAAACTATTATACATGTTCAAGCTAAATTTTACGATAAAGTTGCAGGTAAATGGGCTATAGAACAGATTGACGATTTTATAGAATTTATCGACAACAAACCCGAAGATGACGGATATATTCATATCGGTTGGGTAATATCTACATGCGATGATTTTTCCGATAAAGCTAAAGAATTAGCCACTCAAAATAATAGGCTATTAATAAACGGCGAAACTTTTGCAGAAATGCTTATTCGCTCGGGAATACATACGATAGATAAAAATTTATAAAATTTATAGAGTATAAAGAATAGTCTCAATTTTTATGGCTATTCTTTATATATGTTTAATAAGCTATATGGAATTAATAAATTATTATATGAAAATTATATTAAAAACAAGTATCACTGTATGATACTAGTTATATGTTATAATATATATAAATAATTTAATTAAACAAAGTAGAAATAAAATGCAAAATAAAATTATTATTACTAACGAAAACGAAAAAGAATATTGGATAGAGTATAAAAAAACTTTATTCCCGCAAATAAAAGAGGCTTTAATTAATAGATACGCTCCTTTGGTAAAATATGAGGCTTTTAAAATTAAATCATATTCAAATATTAATATAGGTTATACATATATAAATATAGATTATTTAAAAAATATAATTGATTTTGAGGATTTGGTAGGTTTCGGATTTTTTGGACTTTTGTATGCCGTAGAAAGATACAACCCGAATAAAGATATAAAATTTAAAACCTATGCCAGATTGAGAATAAATTGCGCTATATATGATGGATTAAGAGAAATTTTTCCACCACTACCAAAGATGATTTATAAAGATATATCTAAAATACAAAATGAAATTAGCCGTTATATTGAGAATAAAATAACTCCCGAATATTTGCTTGAAAAGAAAGAAATTAAAAAAGAAGTTATAGACGCTTTGAAAAAATTACCACAAAGAGAGTATGAAGTATTAGAATTATATTATTATGAATGGCTTACTTTAAAAGAAATAAGCAATATATTTAGAATATCGGAAATTAGAACATATAAAATTTATAGAAAAGCTATGCAGGATTTAAAAGATATATTTATAAAAAAAGAAATTTTTAAATAACAAAAAATTATTAAAAAAAGGAGAAATAAAATGAAAAATAATTTAACCGAAAAAGACATTGAAAACTTAAACAAATGGGCTGAAAAATATAATATTGAAGAATTAAAAATTAAGGATAAGGAAAAAATTTTTAATCTTGAAGAGCTTCATATAAGTAACGATAACTTAACGGAATTACCAAAAGAGATAGAAAATTTGACTAATCTTAAAATTCTTGATATTGTCTGTTTTAAATTAAATGAATTGCCTAAAGAAATATTTAATTTAATCAACCTTAAAGAACTTAATATAAATAGCTTTAGCTTAACGGAATTACCTAAAGAAATAGGAAATTTAACTAATCTCAAAAGTCTTATTATTCGCTGTTTTAATTTAAATGAATTGCCTAAAGAAATATTTAATTTAATCAACCTTGAAGAGCTTCATATAACTAGCCATAACTTAACGGAATTACCAAAAGAGATAGGAATTTTAACTAATCTTAAAAGCCTTCATATAAGGAGTAATAATTTGACAAAATTACCAAAAGAGATAGGAAATTTGACTAATCTTAAAA
>ULMB01013218.1_pt1 | contig 15029 bp, 8 predicted proteins | sample 1951571 | NCBI WGS metagenome assembly ULMB01 (sample SAMEA4835542, study PRJEB28245) | human gut metagenome | biome: gut microbiome; material: fecal sample | place: Denmark | collected 2008 | reverse complement strand
GAAAATCAGCTGGGACTAAGTGCCCAGCAGTGTTATCTATTCTTTCGAATAGATAACTTCAACTTTAACTCCTGTGGAGCATTTTATGGCAGGAACCTCGACCGTAGTACATCTTTTATCTTTGTCATAAACATACGATACAGCAGTATTACCGTTCACCTTTACGGATACGGGTGCGGCAGTATCAAATATCCGCAACGTATATGAACGTACAGACACGCCACCCTTATAATTACCCCGACGTGCAGAAATAATATACTTACCTCTATTTCCATCAGCTATTTGTTTCAGAGCTGTTGTAGAGTACATAGTGGCATAATCACTATTATCTCCACTGTCTTCATATAAAGAACTTTCACCATCAGAACCGGCTACAATATTCAGGATTAGATTATCCGGACGTTCGGTAACATTCATTACAGTAGGAGGGTTGTAGGGTATGATAGCCCCTTGTCTGAAAAAATAGGGTATTTGCTCGTGTGTGAAATTCATAACCTTTTTACACGGTCCCTCAATAAGTTCATTGGTAGATACGCTCCACCATTTTCCTTCAGGAAACCAGATTTCCTTGGCACTGATACCATCAACAGCAGCTTCAGTGATAGGAGCTACAAGGATATCATCACCGAAAAAATACTCGTTCTCATAAACATAAGCTTCCTCACTCTCCGGATATTCATAATACAGAGGACGGCAAACAGATATACCGGTATCATAAGCTTTACGGGCCATAGTGTAGAGATAGGGAAAAAGCGAGTAGCGAAGCCGTACCGCCTCAAGCATCGTCGGAAAATTATCAAACTTCCAAATTCGACGTTCTATGCGTGCATCGTTTGTCGCATGTGTACGGAAAATCGGTGTAAACACTCCGAATTGTATCCAACGAAGTACAAGTTCCGGATCATTTACAATACTCTCATCTGTGAATGCATGTCCGCCAAGATCGTGCCCCCAATAACCATACCCTACATTCGAAGCTGTAGCCGTAAAATAAGGTTGGAAGCCAAGAGTCTGAAAGTTTATAAGAGCATCGCCCGAAAAACCAATCTGATAACGATGGCTGCCCAAGCCTCCCCAACGGTGGAAAATTACAGGTCTGCGGTCTGTACGTTTTCTCACCATATCGTTAAAGAATATATGATTGCACCAGAATGTTTCACTCAATCCGTAAGTATTATTGCTTGTAAGATGTTGCTGCCAGTCAATCCACCAGAAGTCAACTCCCTCACTTTCGTGATTACGGATGATATTTTTAAAGAATGATTTTGTAAAGTCCGTATAGTCAATGCTCCAAGAGATATTATCTTTTTTGTCGTTAAGATACTTACCATTAAGTTCCGAGTTCATTGCCGCGAAATAGACAGGCGATTCATTCTTGTTTATACCGTCGGCAGGATGAAGATTAAGGGCAATCTTAAAATTATTATCATGGATATCCCGGAGCAAGCCCTTAGGATTCGGAATCAGATTGGTATTCCACGACCATCCTGTCCAACCACCTTTATCTCCGGATTGTCCATTTCCTACGTTCCAGTGCCAATCCATATCCAGAATCATTACATCGGCAGGAATCTTATTATCCTTGATTTCAGACATAATCCGGCGGTAGTCATCTGCCGAATAAGCAGAGTATTTGCTATACCAATATCCGAATACATAATCGGGCGGCAATGGTATCTTACCCGCAATTTTAGTGTAGTCGGAAATAGCTTTCTTATAATCATTACCATAACCCAGATAATAGATGTCAAGAGCATCCGTATCGGAGCGTTCCGCCCACCAGTCAAACCCCATATCCGCATTGGGCCGGAGAGCATAAGAACGCCCACCGTCAGAGCGTATGGCAGCCCATGAATCGTCTATGACAGCCCATCCGGAACGTGATATCAATCCGTTCTCCATTTCGGCACGCTTATTATCTCCATTACTTCCGTCAAGAGTGCGGCAGGTACCTTTAAGATTCAACGAATCTGATTTACCGGGATACCACACAGACTCACATCCATTGTTATCGATAGTTATGGTCAGATTTTCAGGAGAGGCAGGAGTTGTCACCGGATTTGTACTTTTGCGATATTTCAACCTTACCTTATCGGTAACTATATACAAATACGTATTGTCTTCCCTCTTCCTGAAACGTGGCACCTTCAGCCTACGATTGGTTACGGTAAACGTAGCTTGGTCCTCAAATATACCTTTAGCACTGTATTCAATGCGAATCATTTCCGGTGTAAGAACAGTGAAGCGCGCTTTTCCGCAAATCACCACCGCTTCAGGGTTGGCAACCGGATTATTATCGGACGCTGAAGTCTTTGCGGTTGCCAGCATTAGTAGGGCAACCAAACAAATAATTGTTTTCCCCTTTTTAAAATCCAAAAGAAACCCTTGCAACAAGGGTTTCTTTTGAGAAGAAGATTTCTTAAATCCATTCATTGGGCATCCAATGTTTCAATTAAAATATTATTTCAGATTCTTCACTCCTTTCATTGCAGCCTTATCCGTAACTTCCATGATACTGATAGCATAACCGCCACCCGGCGCTGCTTTCATTTTCAATACAGATTTGGCCGACACAATTCCTTTCCGAATGGTATAAGCTTGAGGATTAGTTCGATAATGGGCATCCTTACTGTCTTCATAGACAGTGGCAATATACTTCTTATCCTTATCAAGGAAGTCCAACTTCAATGCTGAAATATGACCGTCCTCGTTACTGGTGCAGCCTACAAACCAATTATCCGTTCCCTTAGCCTTACGGGCAACCACAATATAACGTCCCGGTTCGGCTTCAAGATAACGGCTTTCATCCCAATCTACCGCTACATCCTTGATGAACTGAAAAGCATCCATAAAACGTTCGTAATTCTCCGGAAGGTCGGCAGCCATTTGCAAAGGGCTATACATAGTGACATACAATGCCAGTTGACGCGCAAGGGTGGAGTTTACATGAGAATGACTGTTGGGATTCAATTTATTCATATCCATTTCGAAAATACCAGGGGTATAATCCATCGGGCCGCCTTGCAGACGAGTAAACGGAAGCACAGTGGTATGAAAAGGTTTGTTACCGGCAAAAGCCTCGTATTCCGTACCTCTGGCAGACTCATTACCAATCAGGTTTGGATACGTGCGGCAAAGTCCCGTAGGACGTACTGCCTCATGGGCATTAACCATGATACGATGCTTCGCAGCTTCAGTCACAGCATACAGATAATGATTATTAAGCCACTGTCCGTAATGATGTTCTCCACGGGGAATTATATTCCCCACATAACCACTCTTGACCGAGTTATATCCATATTTATTCATCAGCTGATAAGCCGCTTCCATATGCCGTTCGTAGTTACGTACAGAGGATGATGTTTCGTGGTGCATCATCAGTTTCACCCCTTTTGAATGAGCATATTCATTCAGCATTTTAATATCAAAATCGGGATAAGGAGTTTGGAAGTCGAAAACATAATCTTTAGAATTGCCAAACCAATCTTCCCAACCAATATTCCAGCCTTCCACCAATACTTGGTCGAAGCCATGTTCGGCGGCAAAATCAATATACTTCTTTACATTAGCATTGTTAGCCGGATGGACCCCGTTGGGTTTCACCCCGGTATAATCCGTTTCACCGAGTTTCACCGAAGGAATATCCCAAGTATACGCCCATGGCTTTCCACCGGCAATCATTTCCCACCACACACCGATGTACTTCACCGGCTTAATCCAAGAAGTATCTTCATATTTACAAGGCTCATTCAGGTTAAGAATAAGATTCGATGCCAATATCTTCCGTGCGTCGTCACTCACCATCACCGTACGCCAAGGAGTATGGCAAGGACTCTGCATATATGCTTTGTTTCCTACCGCATCCGGAGTCAGCCATGATTCGAATATTAAATTCTTATCATCCAGATTAAGATGCATACATGAATAATCAACCAACGCAGCCTCGTGCAAATTGATATAAAGTCCTTCGGCCGTTTTCATCTGAAGGGAAGTCTGCACACCGGTAGGCGAGAAAACAGTCTGCGAAGCATTACCGCTGACAGCGCCTTGCAGCAACCCGCGGATTTCGGAAAGTTTAGACTCCGTATAATCATATTCTTGTGTATCATAATCTCCCGGAATCCACCATGCAGTATGGTCACCGCTCATGGCAAACTGCGAATGTTCCTCCTTGACAACGAAATAGACCAAATTCCTCTGCTGAGGGAATTCGTAACGAAAGCCTATCCCATCGTCGTACACGCGGAAACGAAGATTCATAAAACGGCCGGTCGATGTTTGCTTCAGTTCCACCAGCAGTTCGTTATAATGATTACGTATATCCTTATTCTCTCCCCACACCGGTTGCCAAGTTTCATCGAACGAAGATGTAGAGGTATTTACTACTTCAAACCCCTCCTGCAAGCTTTCCTGCCCGTTCAGTTCAAGACCCAAGGTACTGGGATTGATAACCTGAGATTTCTTGTATTGTAAAGAATAAGAGGGTTTGCCTTTTTCTTGCAGTTCAAAAGAAAGATGGACATTATTGTCCGGAGAAACCTGTTGGTAAACCTTGGTAGCATTCTGCGCTTGCACCGTCAGTGCCATAAACAACGCACAAGTTACCAATACTATCATTTGAAAAGTTTGTTTCATATTCAAAAGTACCTGTTTAAGTAAATAATAAATTAATCTGTATGATTTATCTGAATTCATATCACTAACTGACAGTTTGTATAACCTATGTCTATTCCTTGATTATACCTCCCCGCCCCTTTACTATATGAGCCTTTATTAAAAGGCTTTTAATAGTACAAAAAAATATCCTCATTCATAGATTATTCCGTTAATATAGACATGTATTTATGAATGAGGATATAAACTTTTTATAAAATCCTGAAAACTGTTATTTCACCCTGTTGATTCAGTTGTTGCTGATTATAATTTCTCTGCGGTTAATGTCTTATCGGCAGTATTCAGAGTAAGTTTATAAGTACCGGTTTGTTCTGTCGTTACTTGCCATTTGTAATCTTGACCATTCCCCAGACGATAATCTACATTCATGCTACTTCCTATTACAAATGGAGTATTTTCCCCAGGAGCATAATAATCATAATTAGTTTTATCAGCATATTCTATTTTGGAGAGTATTTTAAAGTCACCCTCATGCAAGTTGATTGTCAATTCATATTTATTGTCACCTGCCTTTGTAAAATAGGGAGCTCTTTTCAAATCATAACCATTGGTTTGATTTTCACCCTCTGCCACTGATAAAACACTTCCAACCAAATAAACAACCTCTAACTTTTCTACTTTTACTTTCATAGTTTCCACATTAACAGTAACAGTATATGTACCTTTTTCTGTTATCACCCACTTATTATCACGTTTAATGGGGTCATTTTCTCCTTTATCATAATATATCACAGGATATGCATCCATTTCCACACCTAAATCTACATTTTTATTAGTTGCTCCATTCATATTAGGCATTAATTGTACATCTCCAATATTACTTTGTTGAAGGAGAGCAAATTTCATTTCTCGGTAATCATCATATACATTTCCTGTCCAAGTAAAGGTTTTCCCATCTTCGCTTTTCGTCATTTCATACGGCAGTTGCCAATCCGTGAAACCACTTGCCAAGTATAATTTCTCAAATTTCAATGTTCCAGGAACTATTATATTATCACCACTTATATCACCATCGTCCCAATTCTTAATGCTTACTCCTGTAATACTTACATTTATATTTCCTGAAGGAGTTGTTTCAAATTTAACTTTATAAGTATACTTCTTACCAGCTTCAAATCTAGTACTGTTACTAATCGTCGCTTTAAATATTTTTTCATTCAATTGAAATGTCAATTGACGATCTACTGCACTATTGTTTTCGTCATTGGGTAACACAATAGCTTCAACAAACCTATTCGTGCCTTCATCAAAATTCCAATATTTCATAACTATGTTTTCTTTTTCACTCCCATCAGCAATCAACAACTTATCATTCAAAATATCATACTGAATCTTAGTATATTGATTGCTTATTGTAGCTTCTATACCATCGGTATTGACATTACCTTCTATTTCAAAAAAAAGTTTAGTCAAACGATGTTTAAATTCAAGCTTAATAGTAGGATCATTTTTACTTGCACCTTCTGCTTTTGCTGACATTAAATCTATACGTGGCTGCTCATCCTGATTAGCTAAATCCAACGATAATTTATTTTCAACTACATTTCCTTGCGGATAATAAGCCACTACATTCACAGCATCATCACTTTCGGGAAAATAAGCCGTATTAGCTTCCCCGTCAGGAGAAAAATTACCATTGTCCTTATCAATTACTACATAACGATAATTACTTACACCACCTACTATGCTATTATCTGCACTTACCATATACACACCGATAGCGTCATTCGCATCCCAATGGTCATCTGCCGCACGTGTCATAAGCATATTGATATCACCATTTATTTGCAGTGGTACCCGTCTGCTATCCATTACCTGTTCTTCTACTTCATTGCTGCAACCTGCCATCATCAAAGCAGCCAGCATAACAAAACATGTGTTCTTTTTCATTGCTTAAGTCTTTAAAGTTCTTAATTATTTTAACCAATCTAAATCTCCTTTTTCTTCCACAACCCAAGTCATGACCTTACCGTTGAACCCGCCTCTTCCTTCTATATCCAACGGCGTATTACCGCCTTCGTCAAGTTTAGACAATACTTCAGTAAGGTCGGTAGTTATTGTCTCAGTTGTTTCATCTTCTTTAGTTATCTTCACCGTCATTATCTGCCGCTGTGCTTTTTCTTGAGATACCCCTAATAGACGCACAGTGCCTTTGAGCCGCATTCTTGCCTCACCTTCTGCTACCGGTGACGCAGTAAAACTGACAGAAGCTTTAGCCACACTCAGCAGTTCACCGGTAGTCAGGTCTATACTCGATACTACATTATCCAGCATACCTGTCACCGATTTAATACTCTCCACATCGGTATCCATTGTTATATTAACTTGACGTGTACGCTGTTGCATCTTTACAGTCAGCCGCAATGTGTCTCCTGTCAAAGCAAGTAGTTCATCCTGTACTAAATCCTCCGAAACAGAAAACAAATCATCGGGATTACCTGTAACGACAGAACTTCCCTCACTCCTTGTAGTTACCGTATTCAGGGTAGCTATATTACCGTTAACAGTAACTCCTTGCGGTTCATTATACGCCACCATGTCATAATCACTTGTGGAGAGCAATAAAAAACTATTTACATTACCGGTTACTTCCTGTGTCTCATTGCCTATACGCACCATATATTTCGCCGGTGCTGGCGAAGAACATTCCGACCAATCTGCCGTAAGTTTTACCACAGTCCGCGCTTTCTTCATCGGTGCCGGTAATTCGTCTTCGGCACAACTGCCCATCACGCATAGTCCTGCCAAGAGAAGTAAAGCATTGAATTTACATAATCTTATTCGTCTCATTTTTCAATAAATATTAGTTGGTAAACTTTTCATTTTCCTTAACTCTGCTTTATCTTGCACTTCTATCAAACTGATGGCATAGCCTCCACCCGAAGCCGCCCTAAGTTTCAGTTTGGTTTTGGAAGTAGCAATCCCTTTGCGAATAACATAAGCCTGCGGATTTTTCTTCCAATCGGCATCTTTTGCATCGGCATAAACAGTAGCGATATACTTCTTACCGGGAATCAAAAAATCAAGTTTAAGATTGGATACATGCCCATTCTCATCGGCCGTACAGCCTACAAACCAATTATTTGTACCTTTGGCACGTCGTGCTACAGTGATATAATCACCCGGTTCGGCTTCCAAATACCTGCTTTCATCCCAATCTACCGCCACATCCTTGATAAACTGGAATGCATCTATAAAACGTTCGTAATTCTCAGGCAAATCCGCAGCCATTTGGAGCGGACTATACATAGTACAATACAAAGCCAATTGACGGGCCAATGTAGTACGTGCCTGCTGATCCTTTTTATAACCGTTCTCGTAATAACTCAAATCTCCCTGAAAGATACCCGGAGTATAATCCATCGGTCCGCCCATTAAACGAGTAAAAGGTAAAATAGTAGTGTGATCCACCGGATTACCGCCCATTGATTCAAATTCGGTTCCACGGGCAGATTCCTGCGCCAACCAGTTTGGATAAGTACGGCACAACCCCGTAGGACGTACAGCTTCGTGACTGTTTACCATAATATTAAAATCCGCTGCGCGCTTTGCCACATGTATATAATGATTATTCATCCATTGCGAAGCATGATATTCGCAACGCGGAATTATAGGGCCTACATAACCCGTTTTTACTGCATTATAACCATGATTCACCATAAATTTGAAAGCATCATCCAATTGTCGTTCATAATCAGCGGCATTGGCAGACGTTTCATGATGCATCATTACACGCACCCCTTTTTCATGGGCATACCGCTGCAATTCATCTACATCGAAATCCGGATAGGGAGAAGTAAAACTAAACTGGCGATTTTTAGTATAAGCCGTCCAGTCTTCCCAACCTTCGTTCCATCCCTCCACCAATACGGCGTCAAAACCATGTTTGGCAGCAAAGTCAATATATCTTTTTACATTATCGGTATTGGCCGCATGACGCCCATTAGGAGTCAGTTTGCTATAATCGGTCACTCCCGGTTTTGCACGATTATAACTGCTGTATGCCCAATCTTTCCCTGTCCCGATAAACATCTCCCACCATACACCGATATATTTCATCGGCTTAATCCAAGATGTATCTGCATATTTGCAAGGCTCATTCAGATTCAGAATCAGCTTACTGGCAAGGATATTCCTTGCGTCATCACTTACTACCACTGTGCGCCAAGGTGAGAAGCAAGGGGTTTGCAAGAAACCTTTATCACCGTTTTTATCCGGTACCAAGCAGGCAGTCAAACAAAAAGACTTATCATTTACATTCAATTCCATAGCTGCGTAATCCACCAAAGCAGCTTCATGGATATTAATGTACAATCCGTTACTCCCTTTCAGCATCAGAGGCGTCTGTACTATCAAATCACCCGCCGATTTCGCTTCATACGACTTCATGGCCACGGATTGTTTAGGCATCTCTTCACGTATCTGAGAAAGAGGAGCTGTGGTGTAGGTAAACTCATTAGTGTCATAATCACCCGGCATGCAAAAAGCCGTATAATCATGCGCCAAATTGAACTGAGTCAGTTCCTCATTGATAACGAACTTATTCAAAGTAGGTTGTTCGGGAAACTCATAACGAAATCCCAAACCATCATTAAAGAGACGAAAACGTATATTCAACGTGCGCCCGCTGAAACCTTGTTCCAATGTAAGCAGCATTTCGTTATAATGGTTACGGATAAGCGATTGCTCACCCCATACCGGTTTCCACGATTCGTCCAATGAATCCGTCTGTACCGATTTCACACTGAAATCGTTCATTAATCCGCGTTCATATTTAATATCCAATCCGAGACGACTCGGTGCAAGCACAGCTTTACCTTTGTAAGAAAGCTCGTAATAGGGAATTCCCCTTTCTACTACTGTCTTCAGTAATAAATTACCGTCCGGTGAGGAAAGATTCTGCGCTTTCCCCACTGCTGCCAGAAGTAGAAATAACACTATATTAATTGTATTTTTCATATTTCTCTATCTATTCATAAGTGAGACAATCAGAGTTTGGTTAACCTCACAATCTTGCAGGCATGCGCCTCAAGTTCCACATTCAAGTTATCAGCTTCTCCTTCATCTGCATGTTTCCACAAGTCACGCACTTTCATCTTACCCTCAATACCTAAATCGGAGAATTTCACCGAACGAAACTGCTTGGAATCTTCGCGATTGAACAGGCCTATCACCCAGTCACCGTTTGTCATCTGTCCATACCATATCTGACTGTCCGTACTATTTAAAACATCGGATAAAGGTTTACCGACAAAACCATCCTTATTCAAAGCCAGCATTTCTTCGTTCTGGCAAAACTTCAAATCTGAATTGGCAAAACTATCTCCCGGCACATCGGCAATCGCTACCGGACCGCCCGCCATGAGTTGCAGAGAAATGACACTTTCCTTTTCCGCATCGGAACCGAATGTATTCAAGCGGATAAAGTCACCGTCCATAATCATTTTACCACGTCCGGAGTATTTAGACCAGTGCGTAAAGCCATCGAACATATTGCCACAACTGGGCCAATCTTCAAATACTTTGCCGCGATCGGAATTAGACACATGATGCCAGCCACCGCTCCACGTATCACCAACGATACGCGCCATATTACCATACTCACGCTCCAGAGCCGCATCCTCATGCATATTGGGCATTACCAACGAAGTAAATACACCGTATTTCTTTGCAGCCTTACAGATATATTGCAGAGCAAGTTTATAATTCTCTCGTCCGTACCCTTTACCTTTTATGGCATTCATACCGCGGTCGTACCCGTTTTCATAATAACAAAGAAAGTCCATACGGATAAAGTCCACACCAAGATTCTTATAATATTTAAAGAAGCCGTCGATGTACTCCTCAGCACCTTTATGACTTGCTACTACCCACGAGAAGCCATCGTCGGCGTCAGGATAAAGTACATTATCTTCACCTTGCTTATAACGCAAATCCTTGAAGGTAATATTATCAGTACCCTCTATAATGGTTTCTTCCGGACCATGTATCCACAAAGGATTGTCATAAACACCCAGTTTCAGTCCCTTAGCCTTGCACATTTCCGAAAGTTTCTTCAGTTTTACCGATCCGTATTTCGTCATATATCCCGTAGGATCGGGCTCGGAAGTACCATCCATCGCCATAAAACCATCCGTACAAATCATATTGTAACCATAAGGAAGCAGATTTTCCGCCACATAGTCGATTATATCCTGCCAGGAACCTTCAGACATATCAATAGCCTGTCCTTGCCCACCGGCATTGACCAATTCTTCATTTCTGCGCTCCAATTTCCAACAGTATTCATAGACACTCCAATAGAGAGGGGCGTTATAAGTATGTATTCCTTCCGTATCAGCGTCATCACCGGGAGTTATCACGGGATCATCGGGAATCATATCCGGTGTCCAGCCTGTACCCTTATCCTCGCATCCTCCGAAAAAGAATGTCAATGCCATCAGAAACAGTTTCATATTCAAATTCTTTATCATATCATTATTTTCACCTGAATTTCTCAAACAAGACAATACTTGTTTTATTATACTTTCATTATCACTCAGATTTTGTCAGCCGTACAATCTTGCAAGAACGTCCGGGAATCTTATAACTCAAAGAAGTTTCAGCTTCCCCCTCATCCTGATGTTTCCACAAATCACGCACTTTTACCTTGCCCTCAATGCCTATTTCAGAAAAATCGAGTGTACGGTCATATTCATTATCTTCTTTATTGAAAAAACCTATGATATAGTCTCCGTCGGACATCTGTCCGTACCATATTTGATTGTCTGCATTCCACAAATCATCCGACAAAGGTTTTCCTACAAATCCGTCTTTGTTTAAAGCCAGCAATTCTTCATTCTGATAAAACTTTAAATCACCGCTGACAATCGTATTATACTGATCGGCTACGGCAATCGGACCACCCGCCATCAGTTGCAAAGAAATCACGCTCTGTTTTTCACCATCCGTATTAAATGTATTCAAACGGGTAAAATCAGCATCCAGCACTACCTTTCCCCTTCCCGCAATGTGCGACCAACTGATAAGGCCGGTAAACATATTAGAGGTAGACGGCCATCCATTGGGATTGAACCATGTAGGGCCATTGCTTGCAAAGTGTTCCCATCCGCCTTTCATTGTATCGGCATCTACCCGAATCATATTACCATATTTCTTCTCCAACTCCGCATCATTTTTCAGATTGGGCATCACAAGCGAAGTGAATACCTGATACTTTGTGGCAGCCTCGGAAATATACTTCAACGCAAGTTCGTATTCTTCACGTCCATATCCTCTACCGGGCATTTCGCCGGCACCATCTCCCGTTTCAAACAGACAGAGGAAATCCATACGGATAAATTCTACTCCTATTTTCTTATAATATTTAAAGAAGCCATCAATAAACTCCTTAGCACCTTTATGGCTGGGAACTATCCAAGTAAAGACATCCCCTTTATCCGGATGAAGAACATCATCTTTGGCGGAATCGTACACTAAACTCCCCACTGTAATACCTTCAGTACCTTTTACTACCGTTTCATACGAGCAGTGTACCCATAACGGATTATCATAAACACCCAGTTTCAAACCTTTGGCCTTACATTTAGCTACTAAATCCGTCAGTTTTATACCGGCATAATGGGTCATATACCCACCCGGTTCAATACTGGGATCGTTTGTCATTGACATAAAGCCGTCCGTACAAATCATATCGTAACCATAAGGCAGAAGATTCTCCGATACCCAATCAATATTCGCATCCCAAGTCACTTCAGGCATATTCGTATTACTACCGGCCTGTTCGGCTACCCAGGCATACTCATATACACTCCAATATAAAGGAGCGTTCAAACTGATAGGTGCATACACCTGCTCATCGTCATCATCATCTTCAGACGGCAAATTCTCGTCAGGAATCATATCAGGCGTCCATCCGGTTCCTTCATCTTGGCATCCCCCAAAAAGGGATGCCACAATCAATAAAAATTGTATAATAAATATTTTTTTCATAATTATCTGGTATTACGGTAGTTTTTCAAATTTAACTGTCCAATCTATCACATTCAGAGATATCTTATATTTCCCGGCTTTATCCACTATCCACTTATAGTCGTTCTTACCTGAATCAGGATAATTTTTACGTACCATTTTATGGGCTTCGGTAACTGAAGTACCATTTACCTCAGGCATCAAATAATCACACTCAAAACCTTCAGTATTACTCAGGGGAAATTTTATTTCTCCTGGGTCGAGATGTCCTTCCCATACAAACGTACCTTTCTTTTCATCCGGATTATACTGGAAAGCTATTTTAAATGGTGTATCCCATTGGGTTGCAGTAGCGCTACCTGTCATCCAAACAGCTTTAATAGGGAGATCATCAGGTATTTCTATTTTCGGTTTCTTTTCGAATGTTATTTCCATCAGATAAGTATCCAAAATTATTTTATAACTGCCTGCCTGAGATTCTGTAATTTTCCATTTATAATCATGAGTTCCTACTTTTTCTTTCTCTACATACTCCATAGTATTATCACCGCCAGGCTCTGTTCCTTGCGTCTTCGGCATCAAATAAGACATATTCCAATTCCCATCTAAATCTAATTCCAACGGAAACTTTAATTCTCCTGCATATAAATTCCCTTCATAAACAAACTGTATATTATTAATTTTCTTCAATTCAATGGCACTAGGAACGTTCCAGCCTGCCGGAGTAGCATCACCTATCGCCCAAACTTTTTCATATTTATTTTCCGGAAATTCACTTGCAATAGTTAATTTCTCCACATCGACAGTAATGAAATAATACCCATCCGTATCTATGTGGAACAATGTTTCCGTACCATCATCCGTTTCATTATAAACCAAAGTATTGTCATCGGCGCCTCTTGTATAAGAAGGTGTCAGACTTGTCCGGCTCTTTATGAACTTAAAGTCACCTTTCTTCAAATGTCCGCCCCATTCATATTTTTGTTCGGAAAGCACCTCGTTCATTTTAAGCGCTTTAGTTGCATCCATCCCTTCAACGGCGGTACCTACAATGAAAAGATCTCTTGCCGCAATATAATAACCTGTCACCGAAAACTGCACCTTGGATATTTCCGGTTTCATATATACACTGCCTCCTGAAACTTCAGCTATGATTTCTGCCTCTAACATGGCGGTTTCTCCCGCTGTTACCTTCCACCCGCTCAATAAAGCGTTCATTTCCTTGTGCGTATAACTGATACTTTGTACACCTTCCGGAATTTCTACTTTTGCGATGGAAGTCTCAAAGTTATTATCGGCCATATCCATCTTAAAATAATATGTGAGTTTCGTTCCTTCTCCGCGATTGGCAGCACTTCCCCATGTAAAGGATATTGCTTCTTCATTACCCAAATCCTGATTCAATACCACATCACTCGAAGAAACTTTCAGTCCCATCGTGTCTTGTGGGGAATCCAAAGTTATCCGTTCCGTTTCATCTTGACAGCCCATAATTACAAAGGGCAATGTCATTAGAATATTTCTTATCGTTTTCTTCATAATAAAAATCAATTACATTTTTAACCGTTAATTCCAATAAGGGCTTTGAACAAGTTTATCATTCTTATCCATTTCCGACTGATGAATAGGGAACCAATAATAGGCTTTCTTGTATACCCGTTTCAGATAAGGCGTACGTACATAGAAAGAAGACGGATCCTTTCCGCTGAAATTCATTCCGTAGAAATCTCCGTTCAATACATTTTCCGCTTCTTTCCAACGGCGAAGATCATCATAACGGATTCCTTCACAGCTCAATTCCACACGACGTTCGGCACGAATCAACTTGCGCATTTCCGCCTGGTCGTTCAAATCAACATGAATATAATTTTCATCCGTAGCACCCGTGGTATACTGACGAATGCCCGCACGTTCACGGATTTTATTCAGATAGACCAAAATGTCTCCATTACCCGGATCGGATTCGTTCAATGCTTCCGCATAATTCAGATAAGCCTCGCCCAAGCGATAGACAATACCCGGACGATACTTATAAGTACCCTGTTTTACATTTAAGTCCGGAGAGATTTTTTTACGTATCAAATAACCGTTTTGTGGAGCATCATGGGTATGCGGATTGTCGGCGCTTCCATTGAAAAAATTAAATAGACGCTTTTCCTGTGTGAAATAAGAGTTATTATAGCTCACCGTAATATAGAAACGAGGCTCACGATGACAATACATATTATAAGTGCCGCTTTTGGTTATCGCTCCTCCGTTCACTTCCGTATCCCACACTGTATTATCACGCGTTTCATCAGAACCAGAAAAACCGCTTTCCACATATTCGGAATCATCATTGATAGGCAGACCGTTTTCCGTAAAGAATGCATCCACCAACGACT
>ULMB01023383.1_pt1 | contig 15204 bp, 11 predicted proteins | sample 1951571 | NCBI WGS metagenome assembly ULMB01 (sample SAMEA4835542, study PRJEB28245) | human gut metagenome | biome: gut microbiome; material: fecal sample | place: Denmark | collected 2008 | reverse complement strand
AAAAGGAGTGAGTTTCTCGGATTTTATTTGTACTTTTGCCATGTCATTCGGAGATTTTGCAATACTTCTATTTGTAGCACTAAGGTAGGTGAAAAATCCGATATGGCAAAATCCTGAGCAACTTTTTGTTGCTCAGGTACTTATAAAAAATGCTAACTCATAGTGCTGCGGAAATTAGGATTAAGTAAAAATAGAAGTTTAGGCTATGATACCAAGTTTTGAGGAATTCTTATTTCCTGTTCTTTTTGTTCTAATGGATGGAAAGCCCCAACATCGTGATGACCTTAGAGAGTCATGTGTTAAATACATGGGGTTTTCTGAAGAAGAACTAAGAGAACGTATAAATAGTGGAAAGAAATACAAAATCGTCGATAGATTACAATGGGCGACATATTACTTACAGAAGGCAGGGCTAGTGTTTCGTCCAGACCATGCTACCGACCAAATCACCGCTGAAGGTAAGGCGTTAATAGAGTCTGGTGTTACAAAAATAAACCGACAATTCCTTCGGGAAAATTTTGAAGCTTATCGTGTATTTGAGAAGCAGACAAGGAATGCCGCGAAGCTCCGTCTTCAAGAAAAGAAAGAAAAGCAAAAGAACAAACAAGACACTAAGAGTATAAAGAAGCCGAAAAACTCAAAAAAAAGCATTGATAAAATCGAAAATACCGAACATAATTTATTTGAAATAGATAATTATTCGGAAGACAAAACTACGCTTGATTTCAAGCCTTCAATGTTGGAAAGTACAATCAACAAAATATCCGAGGACTGTGAACTGCTGAACAAAGAGTTAATCTCCAAATTGAAAGGGATTATCAATGACTTTGATCAAGAGGCTTTATTTAAGCTTCTGTTAGATTTATTACATAGAATGGGGTACTCTACAAATTTTGTAGAGCGAAAGATAAGTGCAAAAATGTCATGTGACATAAGGTTGTCGGGCATTGTTAATATTGACGAATTAGGACTAAACAGATTTTTCGTCATTGCACATAACAATACAGAAAATGAAATTGATTTGGTTGATGTGCAGTCCTTCGTTGGAGCTCTTAGTAGCATAGGCATATCAAAAGGTGTTTATATTACTACGTCTGAATTTTCATCTGAAGCTCTTTCGTATCAAACACATGGAGCAGTAAGATGCATTTTGATTGGAGGTGAAATGCTTGCCAAATTGATGATAAAGTTTAATGTAGGAGTAGTCACAAGGCATGTATTTGAAATAAAGGACGTTGATCAAGAATACTTGTTTACTCGACTCACTCAATCATAAAAAACAGAAGAGACAAAATGAATAAACCGAAAATAATGTTGGGGGTTGATGTCTTTTCTGGAGCTGGAGGGTTAAGCCTTGGTGCAGAAATGGCAGGCATAGATGTGAAGTTTGCCGTTGAAGTATGGCCAAGTGCAGCTGCTACCTATAGAAAGAATCATCCTCGTGCAACTGTCATAAATGAAGATATAACGAACATACACCCCAAAGAAGATATAATCCATAATGGTGAACATGTTTTCATTATTATGGGCGGACCGCCATGCCAAGGCTTTTCTATGTCAAACCAGAGGACGGCCGAAAATGGTAGAACTATGGATAATCCAAAGAACATGTTGTTCAAACAATTTGTTCGATTTGTTGATGAGCTTAAACCAGATTGGTTTTTGTTTGAGAACGTTGCAGGTATCATCAATATGGAAAATGGAGAAACAATAAAACAGATAGCAAAGAGTTTTGAAGATCTTGGCTACAAAATAACCGAGCCGACAATATTATGGGCAAATGATTATGGCGTACCACAAAGACGAAATCGTTGTTTTATTGTTGGCAACCGCATCGGGATTGAATTCAAATTTCCCAACCCCATGGAAACCAATGTGACTGTGGCAGATGCTATAAATGATTTGCCCGTGCTTAAAACAGGGGATAATATCCCTAAAGCTCCGTACACTCAGAGCATCTCAAAATGTTCTGAATATGCAAAAATGATGAGGAAGAAATCAAAATATTCTATTCAGAATGAGGTTTCATTAAATAGCGACTTAATCATTGAGCGCTATAAACATATCCGTCAAGGGCATAATTGGCGAGACATACCAGAGAAACTCATGATGAATTATAAAGACAAAACAAGATGCCATAGCGGAATATACAAACGTTTAAAGAGTGACGAGCCATCTGTCGTAATTTCGAATTATCGAAAGATGATGCTTATACACCCAACCCAACATAGAGGGCTGTCTGTAAGAGAAGCTGCGAGATTACAAAGTTTTCCTGACGATTACTTCTTTGAAGGTCCAATCTCTCATATACAGCAGCAAATAGGCAATGCTGTTCCGCCGTTGTTAGCAAAAGCAATATTCAATCAAATACTCTCGTATTATGAGTAAGCAAAGAGAAAACATACCACAAGCTGACACACTCATGGGGTCAATGCGCTCTATGGGATATTCTTTTGAAGTTGCTTTGGCAGATGTAATAGACAATAGCATATCAGCACATGCTTCGACCATCCGGGTGTTGTTTCCTACAACACCTATGGATAGTCTTGCCGTTGGTGTTCTAGACGATGGTGTCGGAATGTCTTCCACCGCATTATATGAAGCAATGCGTTATGGAAGTACATCATCTGAATCTGTAAGAGACGTAAATGATTTGGGGCGATTTGGATTAGGTCTTAAGTCTGCCTCTTTGTCACAGTGTCGTGTTTTAACCGTTGTGAGTTATTGGGATGGCAAATTTAGCGGTTTCAAATGGGATTACAATTATATCCAGCAGAAGAAGCAGTGGTATGTTTTGGAACTCTTGCAAGAAGAATGTCGTGAACTACCTTATTTTGAGGCATTAAAAGAACAAGGAAAGGGTACATTGGTCTTATGGACTGATTTCGATATTCTTTCCAAAGCCAATGACGGACAGGTATATAATGCTCTTAATGACTACAAGAATATTGTATCAAAACATATTTCGCTTATTTTCCACAGATTTATGGGAAGGTCACGAGGCAAAATTTCAATGTACGTAAACAATCAAAAGCTTAGGCCTCTAGATCCGTTCTTGGAGTCTCATCCGAAGACGACAACTATAAAAGAGAAAACAATTGCTGTAGTTGATAGTACTGGAAAGGAACAACAGATAAAGGTGCGTCCGTTTATATTACCATACCTCTCTGATATGTCAAAGAAAGACAAAGAACTCATAGGTGGTGTGGAAGATATGCGTACCAAGCAGGGATTCTATGTTTATCGAAATGAGCGTTTGATTATATGGGGCAATTGGTTCGGAATGACAAGACGTAATGAATTAACTAAAAATGCCCGAATAAGAGTGGATATTCCTAATTCCTTGGATGACATTTGGAGCATCGATGTCAAAAAGCAAGTGGCAAAGATACCTAAGAGAATTCAGAATCAGTTGACGAAAATGGTTAATGACGCACTAGGCATTTCTGTCTCAAAACAAACCCATAGAGGAAGAAAACAAAAGGTTGATGAAAACATTGACTACATTTGGGACCGAATTGAAGGCCGCAACAAGAACTTCTACTATAAGGTAAACCGTGACAGCGAACTATTCAAATTCGTGTTTAGCCGACTGGCTGAAGAAGACATAGAATATGTGAAGATGCTTGTTTCTGAAATAGAGAAAAATGTCCCTATGCAACAGATTTATTTGGATAAATCTAATGACAATGTTATCATAGAAGAAGATGAGCATCGTGAAGACGAAGTATATCAACTTGCTATAACAATGATCGATGCAAGTAAGGTGATAAGTTCTTCATCTGTGAGTGAACTGATAAACAATTTTATGAAGTCAGAACCATTCTGTCAATACGAGCAACTTAATGGTCGATTAAAAGAATACTATCATGACGAATTTAAGTGAACAGCAAAAGAACGGAATCAAGAGTATGTGTAAGCAGATGCTTGATTTGGAGCAACAACAGAAGAAGGAATTAGATACAACAACTTTAAAGATGGTTGTTGTTAAAATACTCACAATGACTGGTTTAGAAGGCAGTAATGAAGAAATTAATGATATGGTCAGAGACTTGGAATACGAAGTCTCTGTTCGCCATACAAAAGGTTGTGCTATATTTAACGACTATGAAGCAAAGCATAGTTGGTATAGGGATTTGTCCCTTCAAAAACAACCTTTTTGGGAAAGATACCGCCGCTTCTTGCAGGAAAAATCGTCATTAGACCCACGAAGTATTGACACACTTGACCACACTACTTTGCCCAATATTTTAGATTGTCTTGCTGACCCAAATGAGAAGTTTGAAGGCAAGCGTAAGCCTTGTCGTGGCCTTATTATTGGCGATGTGCAGTCAGGAAAGACGTCAACATATATAGGAATGATATGCAAAGCTGCTGATGCTGGCTATAAAGTTATAATATTGCTTGCTGGCACAACAGAGTCTCTACGTCAACAGACTCAGGAACGTGTGGACGAGGGAATAATCGGCTATACATTTCCAAAGGATACAACTAACGTAAATGGAGTTAAAGTAGGGGTCGGTGAATATACAAAGAAAAGACCAGCTACAGCATTTACTTCCGTACAAAAGGATTTTGTTGGAGGAACAGATAAAATAGCAACTTCCATTGAGCAGCATAAATCTATAGTTGTGTTTGTCTGCAAAAAGAATGTCTCTGTATTAAATAAGTTGTATAATTGGTTGGAAAGCCAAAACCTAGACCCAATTAAAGGGTATGTAGATGCTCCAATGTTACTTATTGATGATGAGGCAGATAATGCTTCAGTAAACACAAAAGTTGACGAAACAAATCCAACAAAAACAAATAAGATTATACGTAACATCTGCAACCTGTTTCAGATTTCAACATATGTCGGCTTTACAGCGACTCCCTTTGCAAATATATTCATAGATCCGGACTCTGTGGATAGTATGAAGCAAGCAGACTTGTTTCCTGAAAATTTCATATACACCTTACCTACACCTTCAACCTATATTGGTGCAAAACAAATTTTCTACTCAGATGGAACTAGATACTCGAATTTGAGATTCATTGCTGATATAGAAGAACCTGACTATACTTCTGAAGAGTACAAGGAAACCGTTAGGGAAAACATCGATGAATTGAATCGTGGTACGTTCTATTACTTACACAAAAAGGAATGGGATGGAATACTTCCTAAAAGTTTGCGTGAAGCTACTTTGTGTTTCTTTATCGCTAATGTTATACGAGACATGCGCGGCCAAATATCCGCACCTAGAAGCATGCTTATAAACATGAGCCGCTTTGTTAAAGTACAGAAAGTAATAAAGGAGCATATTGAGGACATTTATAACAGTGTCTTGAATTCATTGAAATACGATTTTAGCGACCAATACTCGGACAATGTTGACAAACCATTGTTTAAGGAATTGCTATCTATATGGAAGAAACATTTCTCTCATGTTGACGACATCCTGTACAAACGCGTATTAAATAAAAAAGCTCTATTGGATGCAATCAGCAACATGCAGATAATGGTAGTCAATGGTTCGAAATCGAGTGACAAGCTTGATTATCGTGCCAATCCTAGTCTTAGAGTTATAGCAGTTGGCGGTCTTGCGTTATCCCGAGGTCTGACCCTTGAAGGGTTGATAATAAGTTATTTCTACAGAAATACTGCCACATTTGATGTACTCATGCAGATGGGACGATGGTTTGGATATAGACATAAGTACGAGGACTTATTCCAAATATGGACATCTCAAGCCAGTGCAAACTGGTACGCAGAGATTGCAGAAGCTTCAGAAATGTTGAAAGAGGATGTGAAACGCATGTATGAGCAACGCTTGACTCCAAAAGATTTTGGTCTGAAAGTACGTGACAACTGTGAGGCACTTCAAATTACAGCAAACAACAAAATGCGTTCTGCCAGTCAGTACCAAATGCGAATAGCATATTATGGAAACATTTATGACACTCCGTATTTAAGCCTTAATGCAGAAAATAACAAGGAAAATCTAAGAGTAACAGAAGAATTTGCAAACTATCTGTTCAAGAGCAAATACACTTATGGCTTTGCTGACGTAGACCGACATGCTAAAGACGACCCTTATTCAAAAACAATAAAGGATTCAAGGTTTTTTGCAGATGTACCAAAATCTGTTGTTCGAGAGTTCTTAACAAAGATAAAGTGTTCACTGCTCAACATGAACTTCAATATTGAGAATATAATTTCCTTCTTAGACGATCCACAAAATGAAGGGTTAGACTCTTGGAATGTTGTGTTTGAGGGCGGTGATGGAAATAGTCCTTGCCAAATTCCTGCACTCTCCAATATTAGATGTACCAAGCGTGCCATATATGACCATGGCAATGCTGTTCAGATAAGCTCACGTCGTCGAATTCTAGGTACCCGTGAGGGTAAGTTTTGTCTTACAAAGTCTGATATTGAACTTGCGGAGATTAAATGTAAGAATGTCTGGACATTAGAAGGAATGTCTGATGAAGAAATATCAAAAAAGGCAATACCTGTCAAGGCATATTTTCAATATTTAAAGGAACGTAAACCGCTATTGGTTATTATGCTGATTGAGCCTGACGTAAAGCAGGAAGACCCGACCAAACCTAATTGTAAAAGTTATAACAAATTCTTGAAGGAGGTTGGTAATGACCAACTTATAGCGTTCTCTATCGGATTCCCAGGAGTTAAAGGCGAAGAAGCTGCTGTAACTTATAAAGTAAATAAAACTTGGTTACGAGTAAATGGTTTGGAAATAGACGACGACAATTTAAACGAAGAAGAATATGACTGATAACATTCTAAAACGATTTATAGAAGGGTTCAAGGAAGAACATTTTGTTCGAGTTGGCTCGAAAAAACATGACCTTTTCATCGGAAAAGATGATGAAGGTCGATATTGCTATGAATACAGGGGTGTGTTCTCTCCTGTGAAGATTGTTGGATCAAAGCCGTTGGTTGTCAATCAGTACAAGACCCCAGAAGGAATATTGATTCTCCGCTTTTCTTTAGATCTAAACGACTTGATTGGTTGTTTCAGTGCGTTCTGCGAGGATTTGACAACTTCTGTTGATGAAATATCAGATGAAAATGTAGTTTACAAGACATTGACGGCTCGTTATCAGGCATGGAGAAAAATATTCAAGCCTGATAGGATATCAATGTCTGAACCAGAAATACAAGGATTGATAGGTGAACTAATGTTTATGCGTGACTATGCCATTCCACATTGGGGGATAGACAATGCAATAGAGAGTTGGACTGGTCCTGAAAAGACACACAAGGATTTCTCTTATGGAAACGAATGGTTTGAGATAAAGACTATATCTGCAGGAAAAGAAACTGTTCGCATATCCTCAATTGAACAACTTGACAGTGACATAGACGGGACGTTGGTAATCTATTCTCTTGAAAAAATGAGTCCTTTTTTCAATGGTGTCAAACTAAATTGTTTGGTAAATGAGTTATATTCCACTTTCTCGTTGGCTCAAAGGGATGCTTTGATTAACAAACTCAGTCTGTTTGGCTATGACTTTAATCCAATCTACGATAATTTCGTCTTTGCTGTTACTGACAAAGCAGCATATCATGTAAGTAAAGATTTTCCACGATTGGAACGGAACAATGTCCCTTTGCCTATATCAAAGGCACTTTATGACATTATCATATCAGAACTTACACCCTTTAAAATACAAATTGATTGACTATGGAGTTAGAAGAATACCGTTCAGAATTCATTGATGAACTCAGATTTAATGCTGAGCATGACGGGACTGAGCCTGAGACACAATTCATCAATAAAATGCTTGAAAATCTTGAAGAGATTGGCGAGTTAAATGACCCATATCCTATGTCTGTAGATATGAGGGGTAAACGTGGCCGTAAAATGGCTTTTGATGCATATGCATATGACGAAGCTGACGGCTCACTTATCTTGATTGCAAGTTCGTTCTCTAATATGAGAGACTCAATCCCTACATTGACAAATTCTCAGATTGATGAAATGTATAAGTACATGACAAACTTCATTGATGAAGCTGTCAATGGCAAAATGTCTGACTATTGCGATGATTCAGACCATGCGATTAACCTAGCAAAAGAATTTGCAAAGAAAATAGGAAAAGGAACATTAAACACTGAAATCAGCAGATTCAAGTTCTATATCCTTTCGGATTCAATTCTCAGCAAACAGGTGAAAAGCATTAAGAAAGAAGACTTTTTGGATCGACCTGTGGAGATTTGTATTTGGACTTTGGAGAGAATCTTCCAAACGTTTGCATCGAACTCCAGTGAAATAATAGAAATTGACACGAAAGATTTTGGGTGCGATGGAATACAATGTCTCAAAGCAGAACTTGGCGGAAAAACAGACTATGATGCCTATCTTGGCATTATACCTGGACGTTTTCTCGCAGAAATCTACCTGAAATATGGCAGTAAACTACTGCAAGGCAATGTTCGCGCATTCTTGAGTGTCCGTGGAAAAGTAAACAAAGGCATCCGCGATACCATTATGAACAAGCCGAGCAACTTCTTTACCTATAATAATGGTATCGCTATTGTTGCAAGGTCTGTGTCTTTTTCACGCGATGGCAGGATTGTACATTTCTCAGACCCTCAAATTATAAACGGCGGTCAGACAACGGCTTCTCTTGCTAATGCAATTATCAGAAAAGAAGACAAAATTGGAATGGACACATTGTTTGTTCCAATGAAACTCACGGTATTGAATGTTGTAGACGAAATGTCTGAAGAACAGATTGAGAGATACAATTTGATAACCAAAACAATTTCTCAATGTGCCAATAGCCAAAATGCGGTTTCTGAAGCAGACTTCTTCTCGAACCATCCATTCCATGTCATTATGGAGCAATTGTCTGGTAAAGTAATGGCTCCTCCTGTTGATGGCAACCCATACCAGACAACTTGGTTCTACGAGCGTTCACGTGGAAAATGGGAACAGGAACAGATGAAAATGACACAAGCTCAACGCAAATAATTCTGCGAGATGCATCCGAAATCCCAAGTTATCAAAAAGGAGAAATTGGCTAAATGTCTGAATACTGTATATATGAATCCTCATCAGGTGTGCCAAAGTTCTGCTATCAATTTCAGTAAATTCGCTGATAGGATAGACAAACTGTATACAGAATCACGAGACAGTATAAACGAAGAGTTCTTCAAGAAGAGTGTATGTTCTGTTATTATATTTGACCAATTGGATAAGATTATCGGTAAGGCTGATTGGTATCCGAAAGGTGGTAACAAAGCCCAGATTGTACCATACACAATTTCTAAAATGTTCACCCTAATCCCAAAGGGATTGGATATTGACTGGAGAACGATTTGGCAGAAACAACGTCTTACAGCAGAAATGGCAGAAGAACTTAATAAACTCGCTTACTTCACTCATAAATACCTCGAAAGAGAAGCGAACGGAGGATTGGTCAGAACGATGTCTCGCGTCGAAAAAACTTGGAAAGCTTTCCAAGACGAGAAATATGAGTTATCCGAGGCTTTCATAAATTCTTTGGTTTCTGCAGAAGAACGCAAAACGGACGAGAGTCAAGCAAAGCGAGCTCACAAATTCAATTCGCAGATAGATGCTGCCGTTGAGATGTTTAATGCTTGTACAGACTATTGGATGACAGTATACACTCAGTTGAGTAAGGAAGATGTACTCAGTTGGGGAGAACTCGATTTTATCCAAAGCATAGCCAAATATATCAGCAAGGGCAAATTGCCCACAAGTGCTCAATGTAAGAGATTAGTTAAGATTATAACCAAAGCTGAAGATTTTGGTTACATAATGCCTGAACAATAATAATATGGCGGCAACAAGATTTTACTATAATGACACCATTTCTGACTTTCTGGAAAGGGCCGATATGGAGATTGTGGGCAAGTTGACCCTTGCTTACACTCATGATATCAATGAGGAGACATCGAAATCCTGGGTTAGCGAAATTGACACCATGAAGGAAGTTCTACGTCCGTATGCCGGAAGAGGAAGTGTTTATTTTGAATATAACATACCTCGTATGGGACGACGGGCTGATGTTGTAGTCCTGATAGATGGTGTAGTATTTGTACTGGAGTTTAAAACGGCCAACCAAAAGTTCTTGCGTGAGGCGTTGATGCAGGTATGGGATTATGCTATCGACCTGAAGAATTTTCAGGAAGGTAGCCGCAACCGTGTGCTGTTGCCGATATTGGTTGTACCCAATGAAAAAGACCGTAATTGTTCGTTGGAATTGAGGCATTTTGAGGACAATGTCTACGAACCGATACAGGTAAACACAAAAAAACTTAGCGAGACTTTCCTTCGTGTCTTGGCTGTTGTAGAACATAAGGCATCAATGTCTGCAGAGGATGATGCTTGGGCAAAAAGCGGATATGAGCCAACCCCCACAATCATAGAGGCTGCTGTCGCATTGTTTGAAGAAAATACGGTTGAAGACATCACTAAACATGATGGTAACGTTGACCAGACAGCAAAATGCCTTGGACGTATTATTAATGAGTGCCGCGAGAAAAAGCAGAAGGCAATCTGCTTTATCACAGGTGTGCCAGGTGCAGGGAAAACCCTCATAGGTTTGCAGACTGCAATCAGTCAGTTTGAGCAGGGGGAGAAAGCTGTCTATTTATCTGGTAATTTCCCTTTGGTAGAGGTTTTGCAGGAAGCACTTACACGTGACTATGTACGCCGAAGCAAAGAAGATTACAAAACAGGCAAGACTGAAGAGAAACCATGTACCAAGGCCGAAGCCAAGAGTAAGGTGAAAGCGTTCATTCAGATGATTCACCATTACCGTGACTTGTATCTGGAAGGTACTGAAGTGCGAGATGGGAAGATTGTACCAATTGAAGGATATTTCACGTCGCATACAGATAAAGCCTATATTCCGGCAGAGCATGTCGCAATCTTTGATGAAGCGCAGCGTGCATGGACGAAAGATGAACTGAAGCGATTCATGAAAGAGAAAAAAAGTATCGAGAGATTCCCATACAGTGAACCGGAATACCTTATGTCATGCATGGATCGACAAACAGACTGGGGCTTGGTCGTTTGTCTTATTGGTGGTGGTCAGAAAATAAATAAGGGCGAAGCAGGCATCTCTGAATGGATAGAATCGCTTAACCGCAATTTCCCTAGCTGGCATGTATATATGAGCGACAAACTGCAAGAGAAGGAATACGCGGACGGAAAAGCGTTGAATTCCATTACTCTTACCCCGTCCCAGATACATACCGAGCCTTCACTGCACCTGTCTGTCAGTATGCGTTCTTTTCGTGCAGAGAAAGTAAGCCTTTTCGTACACCAGCTACTTGAACTAAACAAGGAAGAGGCAAAAGCGACATTTGCTGAACTCGTATCATATCCGATTGTTCTTACGCGTTCTCTGGACGACGCAAAGAAATGGCTGAAAAGCCACGCACGTGGAAGTGAACGCTATGGATTGCTGGCCAGTAGTAAAGCCGAACGTTTGAAGGCAATAAGTATAAATGTACGCTATCAACCAGACTTCGTTCATTGGTTTCTGGAGGACGACTCGGACATTCGTTCTTCCAATGCACTTGAAGATACGCTAACGGAGTTTAAGGTACAAGGTCTTGAAATAGACTGGGCTTGTGTGGCGTGGGATGCAGACTTGCGTCTGAATAAAGACCGCACGAAATGGGAACATTTTCAGCTGCGTAGTGGTACTAAATGGCAGAACATCAATAAGCCAATCAACAGGATATATCAGATAAATGCCTATCGTGTGTTGCTTACTCGTGCTCGCCAAGGTATGGTCATCGTTGTCCCAAACGGAGACCACGGATTACCGCCAGACGAGACGCGTAACCCAGAATGGTATGATGGCATTTACAACTATCTAAAAGAGATTGGTATACCAGAAATATAATCGTTATGATGGAACTTCGACATTATATAGATGCATTCTCTTCTTTGCATACGGCAAAGGTGAAGGGACACAAAGCTCCTCATAAGGCAGTGTTGCTATTAGCAATAATTGATCTTATAGAGGAGGAGCTTATTATGACTCCATACATAGACCTGTCTGACGAGTTGGTTGAGAGGTTCAATGACATCTGGCACAAGTACCTTGGCACGTCAGCCATATTCACACCCGATATCTGCAAACCGTATTTTCATATGCAACATGAATCTTTTTGGAGATTGGTCGAAAACAATGAGGTCGTTCGCGGCATGACAGCTGAACCTAATCCCTGGGTACAGGCAAAGAAGGAACAGAAAGAATTGCCGAAAGGCAGTTATTCCGTTCAAGCCATGTGTCACGCCTTCGCTTACGCAGAAATTGACGAAATGCTTTTCCAACTCTTACAAAATGCTGATGCGAGGGCAATGCTTCGTGTGATACTCATCAATACGTATTTAGTCAACCAGCCCACCAAGACTATGCCAAATCTAAACTCGCTGATTGCGGCATTACCGTTGCTGGCTTTGGTGGCATAATATAGAAAATGAGGCAAACAACAAGATACATGTTTAAATCACATACCACCAACAAAGGTGGTAACTTACCACTCTATTAAGTGGCGATTGATAAAAGTAGAACGATTATGATGTTAGAAAAAATCTATAGCAAATGGCTATCCATTCAGCCACTGTCTGAAGCTGATCAGAACAAGCTCAGTATGAGGTTTACTGTTGAGTACAACTACAACAGTAATCATCTTGAAGGCAATACCTTGACCTATGACCAGACAGAGCTTTTGCTTCTTTTTCCTGACTTCGTCACTTTTTCAAAATATGTTTGTAAGTGCTTGATAATCAGTGGTTGCTTTTGTTGCTTAGGGAGGCGCGCAAAAAGTCGGGTAAAATAGTATGCTCGACCCCCTATACGAGAAAAGCCCTGTTTTTTGCATTCTTGCCGAGAAAAATTGTAAGATTTATATTTCTTGGGGTACGCAATGACGAAGTCAGGTGACCTATGGCCAGACAGAGCTTTTGCTTCTTTTTGGCAAGGTAAGTGGTGAAGGACATTTGAAAGACTTCAACGACATGAAAGCCAGTGAGGTGTCTGTAAAAATGATGAAAGAAGATGCGGCAAATAAGAAAGATCCGCTAACACAGAACTTCATCAGGACACTTCATCACACTTTGCTTCGTGAGGACTATACCGAGTATCGCACATTACCCAATGGTGTGCAGACAAGTTTTGTTATCCATGCAGGACAATACAAAACTCGTCCTAACAGTGTAATAACCCGTTATGGCGACCGATTTGAGTATGCATCACCAGAGGAGACTCCTGCCCTCATGTCTGACCTTGTAGATTGGTATAACGAAGAGGAACGGAAAGGAGAATTGTCTCCAGTAGAACTTGCTGCCTTGTTCCATTACCGCTATATACGGATCCATCCATTCGAAGATGGAAATGGACGAATAGCTCGTTTAATGGTGAACTATATTCTTTCAAGACATGGATGGCCGATGATAGTGGTGCTGAAAACGGAGGATATCCACCCACCCAAAACGGGGATATCCGTTCACTTTTCTGGCTCTTTAGTCTAATGGCGTTGCAAAATTAGTCATTTCTGTGGGTTTCTGTACTTTTTATGTTGCTTTTTTGGCGCATGGAGGCTCCTTTCAACTCAAAGCGCACGCTTGTGTGCACCAACCGGTCGAGGATGGCGTCTGCCGCGGTGGTGTTTCCCTTCATCACGTCATACCAGTTCGCCACGGGCAACTGCGAGACTATGATGGTGGCCTTCTGCCCGTGCCTGTCCTCTATGATCTCCATGAAGTCAAGCAGCTGCTGCCCGTCGAGCACCTTCATGCCAAAGTCATCCAGTATGAGCAGGTCCGTCTGTGCCAGCTTGGCAAAGAAGCGGTGCAGCGTGCTTGAGATGCGTGCAAGGGCTATTTCCTCGAAGAGGCGATAGAGATTGTAGTATGCCACCTTGTGGCCATTCATGCAGGCCTGATGGCCGAGGGCCGTCCCAAGCCAGCTCTTGCCTGTTCCGGCAGCTCCGGTTATGAGCACGGACACTCCCTTGCGCACATAGTCGCATGTGGCCAGGTTCAGCACCTTCTGTTTGTCCACTCCGCGCTTGCCGTCGTAAATGACCTCGCTGATGGAGGCCTGGTAGCGGAAGCGGGCTTTCTTCACGAGACGTGAGTTGCGGCTTGTCGTCCGACTGTCCTGCTCGGCCTGTATGAGCAGCTGCAAGCCGTCCTTGAGGGAGAGCGAGTCATGCTGTCGCGTCTCCTGCATGGTAGTCCAGTAATGGGCCATTCCTGGCATTTTCAGACTTCTTAGGGCGTTTGATATTTCATCCATTTGTTTGTTGTTTTGGGTGGGTTGATGTATGTGTTGTTTAACTCTGTTACCTAAACTGCTCGCGTCCTCTTATGTTGTCATGCTCGGGTGGGGAGAGAAGGCTGCCTTCCTGTGCCACTCCCGCGCATTTGCTTTCCACAAGAGAGCGTATGAACCTGTAGTTACAGCGTCCATGCCTCAGGGCAGTCTCGCAGGCCGTACGGAAGACCACCGGCTCGCTGCTTCTCTGCAGGTTGAGCAGGCCGTCGCATGTGCGGTAGTGTGTCTCCGCTGGCATGTTGGAGTCGTAGAAGATGCGCGTCATCACCTCTGCGAGTTCCCTGGACGCCTTTCTGGCACGCTCTATGTACTTGCCGGCGCTCAGTCCCCTGTACTCGCTCGAGTTGCTTGCAAGGTGCTCCTCCACGATGGTGTACTTGCCTTTGGCATGGTCTCTTGGGTGCGTTGCGACGAGTTCCCTGTCCACGTAGATTTTCACGAGCGAGCGTGTGTAGGCCACGTGGGCCTTTTTGGAGATATGCTGGTACGGCACGCTGTAGTAGTGCTGGTCGCGTCCGAGGTATATGCAGCAGTTGGTGGACACCTTGAGGCTCGTGTAGGAGACTATCTCAAAGTCCGTTGCCGGCAGCGGCCTCAGGTTGGGGCGGTCGATGGCAAGGAAGCGCTCCTCGCGGGTGTACGGGTTCTTCTGCATGCGCTTCTGGTTGTGCTTGCGCATCTTGTCCGTGGCTGCGGCATTCAGCTCGTCGATGGAATAGAAGGTCTCGTTGCGGAGCTCCGCGAAGACGCGCATGTATACGAGCCTGACATTGCCCTCCACGTTGGACTTGTCCCTGGGGCGGACGGGGCGTGCCGGCACCACGACCGTTCCATAGTGGTTGGCCATGTCCTCAAGCACCCTGTTGAGCG
>ULMB01015889.1_pt1 | contig 15347 bp, 17 predicted proteins | sample 1951571 | NCBI WGS metagenome assembly ULMB01 (sample SAMEA4835542, study PRJEB28245) | human gut metagenome | biome: gut microbiome; material: fecal sample | place: Denmark | collected 2008 | reverse complement strand
TTTATTATAATAATATATATAAAATAATTTTTAAGGATAATATATGTCGAAAGGTTATTTCGCTTTAGTATTGCATGCTCATCTGCCTTATGTGAGACATCCCGAGCATGAAAATTTTTTAGAGGAAGAATGGTTATACGAAGCCATAACGGAAACTTATATACCTTTGCTTGACGCTTACGATAGACTTGTTAATGATGGTGTGAATTTTAAAATTACAATGAGCGTCACCCCTCCTCTTATGAATATGTTTGCAAACGAACTTCTTCAAAACAGATATGTGGAATATATAGAGAAGTTAATAAAATTGGCGGAAATGGAATGCGAAAGGACTTCTTTGGACCCGAATTTTCATCATACTGCCGAAGTTTACAGAGATAAATTTTATAGAATAAGAGATATATTCGTTTATAAATACGGCAAAAATCTTTTAAACGGTTTCAGATATTTTTTAGAAAGAGGAAATTTGGAAATAATAACTTGCGGCGCTACGCATGGATTTTTTCCTTTCATGCAGGAATATCCTAACGCGATTGAAGCGCAATTAAGAATGGCGGTTAAAACTTACGAAAAGCATATGGGAAGAAAACCGACTGGAATATGGCTTGGAGAATGCGGATTTTTTCCGGGACTCGAAAAACATCTGGCGAATAACGGAATCAAATACTTCTTTGTAGACACGCACGGAATAATGCATGCCGATAAAGTGCCGAAATATGGAGTTTACGCTCCTTTATATTGTTCGCGAGAGAGCAGAGTGGCGGCGTTCGGACGAGATATTGAAAGTTCAAGAAGCGTTTGGAGCGCGGAAGTCGGTTATCCCGGCGATTTTAGATATAGAGAATTTTACAGAGATATAGGCTACGATTTGCCATTCGAATATATTAAAGATTTTATTCAAAGCAACGGTTTAAGAAAAAATACGGGAATTAAATATTATAGAATTACGGGAAAAGATTGTCCGAAAGAGCCTTATAATCCCGAAGCGGCTATGGACGCCGCGGGAGAACATTCGGGCAATTTCATGTTTAATAGAGAAAAACAGATTGAATATTTAGCTTCGGTTATGGACAGACCTCCTATTGTCGTCTCTCCTTATGATGCGGAATTGTTCGGGCATTGGTGGTATGAAGGACCTATGTTTATAGAATTCTTAATGAGAAAAATTCATTTCGACCAAAATATAATAGAAACTATAACGCCTAAAGAATATTTAGAAAGGCATCCTGTAAATCAAATATCTATGCCTTCAATGTCTAGTTGGGGAGCGAACGGATATGGAGAAGTTTGGCTTAACGGAACTAACGGCTGGATATATAGACATTTGCATAAAGCTGCAGAAAGAATGATTGAACTTGCTCATGATTATTATAATGAAACGGGACTTTATGAAAGAGCCTTAAATCAAGCGGCGAGAGAACTTTTGCTTGCTCAAAGTAGCGATTGGGCTTTTATAATGCATACGGGAACTATGGTAGAATATGCCGTTAATACTACAAAATTATATTTGAAAAGATTTACAGATTTATATTACGCTATTAAAAACAGAGATTTAAACGAAGAATGGTTAAGCAAATTAGAATGGAGAGACGATATATTTCCCGAAATGGATTTTAGAATTTATAATTAAATCATATCAATTTATAGTTCATTTTTAATAAAGACGCTTGACATAATATATAATCTATGTTAAACTACTCAATAATAAATTGCCAAAAATAATAGGCGATAAGATTTTTTATGATACCTAAAAACACTATAACTTTGTTAAGCAAAGCAAAGCAAAGCAAAGCAAACCTTTAAACTTTTTCCAAATTTATGTTTACTTAATCATAACAAATATTATATTTCATTTTATAAAAAATTATCTGCTAATAAAAATAAAGAGTCTTTGCCTTATAAATATATTTCAAATACGGATATTAATTTATCTTTAAATAATTCAATAAAAATTTTAAAAAGGAGCTTAAAATGAGCGCATTAGAAAAACTACAAAACGAAGTCGAAAGACAAAAAAGAAAAATCGAAGAAATAGAGAAATCTATTGAAACGGTAGAAAAAGAATTTAATGTTAAATTCGATGACGAGAGAAAAGATATAAAAGAACAAAAAGCTTTTATAGACGAACCCGATTTACAAATTGTAATAGTAGGCACGATTAAAGCGGGAAAATCCACTTTTATTAACGCATTGTTTGAGGAAAATATAGCCTCAACGGATGTGACGCCCGAAACTGCATCTCTTACAAAATTTAGATATTCTACAAAAAATAAACTTGAAGTAAAATTTTATAATAAAACGGAATGGGACGAATTATGGGAAAGCGTTAAAAAATCTGAAAAAGAAAATAAAGGAAAGGTTTTTAAAGAAGAATTTGAAAGTTCGGGAGCGGAAAATATTAAAAATGATTATATAGGAGCTTCCGATAAAATCGAAGAAGTTTCAAATATTGAAGAACTAAAAAAGAAAGTAAAAGAATATACTTCAAAAACTAGTGAAATTCATTATTTCGTTAAAGAGCTTATAGTTTATTTGAATAATGAAAATATACATAAAAATGTGACGATAGTCGATACCCCGGGATTAGACGATGTTGTTGATTATCGCTCAAAAATAACGAGAGATTATATTAAAAGAGCGAATGCCGTTATAGTTTGCGTAGATTCTTCAAGTTTAAGAAATGATGAATATGTAACCATAACAAAAGTTTTTGAAAATATCGGAGACGATTTTTACAAAGTTATGATATTAGGAACACAAATAGACAATAAAAATAATCCTAAAGAAGCTTGGGAAAAACAAATTGAAGAATGGAAAAAATATTTAAGAGATAATTATAAAAATGAAGATTTGCTTAAAAATAATATAATCGGCGTTTCTTCTTATGTATATTCTAAAGTTATAGAACTTGAAAACGGTAAAGAATGCGATGAAGACGGAAAGATTGCAATATATAAATTGGCAAAAAGTTATGGCATAGGATTAAAAGATTGGCAAGATAGCAACCTTATAATTAAAAACTCTGAAAATATTAAAGATTTAACAAATATCAAAAAAGTTAATTCCATAATGCATAGAGATATAATTTCAAAAGGAGAGGAAGAGGTTAAAAAAGATTTGGAAAGAGGATATTTAAGTATGATAACGAATATAAGCAATAAAGCAAAAACTATAAAAGATTCAAATTCTCAAAGCCGAGCCTCTTTAGATATGGATAGAAAACAGCAGGAAGAGTTTAAACTTATGAAAAATAAGGAAATAGAGGAAATCGAAAAAGCTATGGAAGGTTTAAACGAAGCTTTTGAAAATATAAAAACAGAATGGCTTAATCAAAATAAAAAATTGAAAGAAGCTATAAAAAAATAAAAATTAAAAAAATTAAAGATTAAAGGAGAAAAATTATGGGTATCATAAGTGATATTGGAGAAACATTTATGGAAGCTGCTATAAATGGTATTGAATGGGTAAGCGATACTCTTGAGGATTGTTTTAATGGCGGGAGAACTTCACTCGGGCAAACTTCAACTGCAAGCGCAAAAAAAGTATCTAAAGCGGGAGCTTACGACCCTAAAACCGCGACTATTGAAGAGACAAAAGCGATTACTAAAATATTAAACGAAATAAAAGAAGAGTATAAAACTAAACTCAAACAATATGAAGAAAAATCTATAGAATTATCGAAAGAGATTAAAAATAAAATAGTCGAAATGATAGAAACGGAACTTAATCAGAAGAGTAATTATGACCCTTCGATAAATCCGTTTTTGCAAAGCGAAGAGCTTGAAAAAGAATTTAATAAAAAATTTGAAAGTTTGAATATAAATGTAGCGGATATTGAAACTAAATTTAGCGATACGATAACAAATTTTAAAATAACCTTTTCAAGCGAAATATTAGAGCATATAGCTATTGGCGATACAAAATGCGCCGAAATATTGAAACTTGAAAATAAAAAAGAGCGAAGAGATAAAATAAAAAATTATTTTGACGAATTAGTCGATAACGCTTTAAATAATTTCTGTTTTAATATAGACGAAATTTCAAAAAATTCTTTAGATTCTATTAAAGAAAATGTTAATAAAATAATGAAAAATAATGAAGAAAGCATTGAAAATATTAAAAAAGAAATTGAGGAAAACATGAAATTAAGCGAAAGCGAAATTGAAGCAAAAAGAAAAGAATACGATAGAAAAGAAGAGATTATTAATAATCTTTTAGAAACTATAAAATTATAATATAAGGAGAGTAAAATATGTTTCCAATACTAGGACCTATATTAGGAAAAATAGGAGGTATATTAATCAAATCAATACCAACTGTAGTAGGAATTGTTAAAAGTATTTTTTCAGAAGACGAACGAACTAACGAAGAAATAAGAAATATGCAGTCCTATAATCCCGAAGATAATTCAATAACTCAAATGCAGAATTTAAATTCTATTCTAAACGATATTAAAGATAATAAGAAAAGTCAAATTAAAAAACTTGAAGAAACTTTTATATCTAATTTGGAAAATTATTTTAATTCTATTGAAAGTTTTATTAAAGAAAATAATCAATTAGAAGAATTTAATTCATATTCTTTAAAAGCAAATTGGGATAAATTGATAAAAGATTTTAAAAATTCTTTTTATGACGATATAAATAATAAAATATCTTTATCAGATTATAAATGTCTTTCGATTTTGGAAATAAAAGCCTCCGAAAAAAGAAAAGTTGAAATGAATTCTTATATTGACGAAATAATTAAAAATTCTTTTGATAAATATTTTGAAGATTTGAATTTTATTACAAACAATACGATAGAATTTATACAAAGAAATATTAATAGAGTAATGAAAAATAATGAAGATAGCATAAAAAATATTAAAAAAGAGATTGAAGCAAATATGCAATTAAGCGAAAGCGAGATTGAGGAAAAAAGAAAAGATTACGACAAAAAAGAAGAAGTTATAAACTCTCTTTTAGATATTCTTAAATAATATTAGCCGTAATTACTATAATTTTTAAAGTAGTAAAAATGATTTTATGATTAATCAAAAATATTTTTATTGTAATTTACAAAATATTATTTTTTATTAGGAGATTAAATTTATAAATGGAAAATCTTTTAAAAAAAGTTGAAGAACTTCTAAAAAATATGAATGATTTTCAAAAAAAGCTTTCTTATATTGACTCCGTGAGAGACGATGCGGATAAAATTCACAAAATGCAAGAAGCGATTGATAAGTCGGATAATTTTTGGAAAGTTTTTAACGAATTCAATGAAAATTTTAACAATTATAAAGAATTATATTCTGAAACTAATAAAAGAATTGAAACTATAAACGAAACATTAAACGGAAGACTTGCAAAATTAAATTCCGAGATAAACGAAAATAAAAAATATTTTTGCGAAGAAACAGAAAAAATAAATAATTTTGTCGAAACCGAAATAGAAAAAATCAATAACGAAATAAAGAAAATCGATAACGAAACGAAAAATATTAACGGCAAAATAGACGGATTAAATAATTTTATTAAAGCCGAGTCGAGTTATACGAGCGAAAAAATAGAAAATATTGATAAGAATATTAATGCAAAAATAAATTCGATTAATGCAAATATTATTAATCAAATTGAAAATATCGACTTGAAAATAAATAATCTGTCCGAAAGTTTTGATAAAAAAATTAAAAATATTGATTTTAAACTTACGGCGAAAATAAATAAACTTGAAAATGCAAATAAAAAATTGTTTTTTCTCTGCATATCTTTGCCTATTGCGAGCTTTTTATTAATAATATTATTAAATTATTTAAAAATTATATAAGGAGTATTTATGTTGCCAAATAAACCGCCATATTTTTACGAATGTAACTCTTGCAAAGAGACTTTTATATCAAGCATTAAGCCAAATCCAATATTGGAAGCGCTTAATATAAAAAAGAATATAAATCCATTTTTAAAATGTCCAAATTGCAAAAGCAGGGATATAAAAATCTCCGTTTTAAATAAAATGATAGATAAATAAAAGGAAATTAAAAATGAAGCAATATCCAAAAAAGCTATATATATGTATTGATTGCATGCGAACATTCCATATTAATAGGAAATTAGAAAATTTAATAAGATTTATTTTAGGTAAGAAAAATAAAATTATATGTCCGTATCGTAATTGTAAAGGAAAATATATTTTTCTATATCAAATACAAGAATGTAAATGTTTGAATTGTTATCATAGATTTTCTATTAAGAGAAAATTATTAGACAATTTATTATGGTTCTTTTTAGGTAAAAATAAAGATATAGAATGCCCTATTTGTAAAAGTAAAAATATTAAAAATGATAGGTATTATTTGTCAATAAAATCGTTAACATATAAAAAATTTAAATAAAAAAGGAGAATAAATTATGTTAGAAGAAGAATATAACAACGAAGAAGAAAAAGAAGAATTTGAGGAATTAGAATTATTAAACGGGGAAAATCATTTGCCAAAAGAGATTGTGGATGATTTTAATAAACATATTAATATTATAAATAAATTTTCACAATTAATAAATGAAGAAAATGAAATTATCCCCGAAAGTTTTGCAAAAGAATTTAAAAAAAATAATAAGATTATAAAGGAATTTGCATCAATTCTTAATAGCGAAGATATTAATCAAGAAGAAATTATAAAAGCGTTGGAAGAACAAACCGAAGCTATGAAAGATTTTGTTTCTATGATGAACGAAGAAGGACTTATTTCAGAGTATGAAAGCGCTGTTATGCGTTTAGATACGGAAATTAAATGTTTTTCTTTAGATTATAATATTGAAACGGAATTTTTAGATATTCCAAGCGGAGTAGATTTTTCAAATCTTGATATTCCCGAAGAGATTAAACCTTATATTGAAAAAGGAGAATATCAATCGGTTTACGCTTTTAATATTCCTACAGATTTGAAGCCATATTTTGAAGAATATATAAAAATTGCCGAAGTTTCGGGTTATTTCAAATTAAAAGAAAACGGTTATACGGTAAAATTAACATATTCTTACGAAGATGAGCCGAGCAAAATTTATATTGCCGATATTATAGAGCCTGAATCGAGAGAGATTACAAATAAATTTAGTAAAGAGATTCAAGAAAAATTAAAAGATAATCCTTATATTGACTATGATTTTATAGTTAATCAAAATGAAGATTTGGAAGAATAAAATTAAAATTATAAAAAATTAAAAATTAAAATTAAAAATAAAATTTTAAATTAAAAAAAGGAGAAAAAATGATTAATTTAAACAACTTAATAAAATCTGGAATAAATATTATACAGATTGTAAGCTATGAAAACGAAAGAATAGAAGGCGATGTTCATAAAAGCGCTTCGGAGTTAAACAGGAATTGGTTTAAGTGGAATATTTCCTCTGGACTTAAAAAGTTTAACGGTAAAAATTTCGACATTATCGACAATACGGAAGATAACCGAGCCATTTTGGATTGGTATGAAAGCAATGAAGCAAAAGATTCTATTTTAATTTTGGAAGAATTTAATTTGCAATTAAGAGATAATTCTTTTTTAATAAGCAAAATAAAAGATATTGCATTAAACGATTCTTTTAAAAAAGATAGAACTTTAATAATGCTTCAAACTAAAAAAGAAATTCCTTCAGAGCTTGAGAAAGAAGTTTATATAGAAGAGCTTGATTTACCGAGCAGAAAAGATTTAACTATTATATTTAATAAAGTATGCAAAAATTACGGCGTTAAGTCGGAAGGAAATATTGAAAAAATAATTGAATCGGCTTTAGGATTAACAATAATGGAAGCGGAAAGGGCGTTTTCAAAAGCGATAGTTCAAACGGGACAATTAACCGAAAAAGAAATTCAAATAATAATACAAGAGAAAGAAAATATAATAAAAAATAGCGGGCATTTAGAATATTATCATCATAATGAAACTTTAGACGATGTCGGCGGATTAGATATTTTGAAAGATTGGCTTAAAAGAAGAGGACGAGCGTTTGAAGAGAAAGCTAAAGAATACGGACTTGAAACTCCAAGAGGAATACTTTTACTTGGAATACCTGGAACGGGCAAAAGTTTATGCGCGAAAGCGGTTGGTTCGGCTTGGCAATTTCCTATAATAAAATTAGATATGGGTAAAATTTTCGGCGGAATTGTCGGAGAATCTGAAAGCAATATAAGAAAAGCTTTAAAAATAGCGGAAGCGGTTTCGCCTTCTGTTCTTTGGATTGACGAAATTGAAAAAGGACTTTCGGGCTTGGCGTCTTCTGGCTCTACTGACGGCGGAACTACTTCAAGAGTATTAGGGACTTTTTTAACTTGGATGCAAGAGAAGAAAAAACCCGTATTTGTTGTCGCTACTGCAAATAATATATCTGGACTTCCTTCCGAGCTTTTGAGAAAAGGAAGAGTTGATGAAATATTTTTTGTCGATTTGCCATTAAAAGAAGATAGAGAAGAGATAATAAAAATACATTTGAAGAGAATAAAAAGAGATTATAATAATTTCGATATTTCAAAAATAGCTGACGCCTGCGAAGATTTTTCGGGAGCTGAAATTGAAGAGGCTATAAAAGAAGCTTTATTTAAGGCTTTTGACGAAAATAAAGAAATTACAACGGAGCATATAATAGAGGCAATGAAAAAAACTTATCCTATTTCAAAAACTATGAAAGAGAATATAAGCGATATGAGAAGATGGGCAAAAGCTCGCGCCGTTTTAGCTTCTTCAAAATCGTGGAAAGAGGATGAAAAATTAAAAGATAAACCAATTCCTCAATTAAAACAAGAAGTTAATAATCCGTTTATTACGGACAACGATAAAAAAGAAAATTAAAAATAAAAAATTAAAATTTTAAGGAGATAAAAAATGGGAACACAAGTATTGTTAAAAGATAAAATAAACAATAAAATTTTAGGAAAGACTTTAATAAAATTAGGATTAAAAAAATATAATCCGAATGTTTCGGAAGAATATTTTTATTTTAAAGTATATAAAAGGCAAGGAATTGTAATAGAAATTGGTTCACAGCCAGAAACAATTGATTTACCGCCAGAATTAATTTCTGATTATATTTTAAAAAACTCTATAAAAATACAAAGTAAAAATTCATTATATATTAATGGCATTCCTGAAACTTTTGATATTTTTACTTCTACTATATTTAATCCTGAAAATAATTATTGTGATAAAGATGAAATAGTTGATAGTATAGAAAAAATGCTTTTAGAATATAAAATAATAGATAGAGATGAAATATATACAAAATCGGGTAGTAGAAGAGCTAAACATAAAATACATGAGGCGAATATAAGTGATATTATAGAAGCGGTAGAAAATGATGAAGGAGAAGAATGGAATGATAATTCTTTTGAATTAGCTTTAATTAAACATTTTATAAAATTCATTATTGATAAATATAAAGAAGAACTTTCTTTAAGCAAAAATAATTCTAAAAATAAAATTAAAAAAGAAAAAGTTAAAGAATTAAATATTGAAAAATTAAATCCAATTATAAGAAAGTGCGAAGATAAAATAATTGAAATAAAAGATATTATTAAAGATTTTGATTATTCGGATAAAAAAACTTATGAAGAATTAACTTCAAAAGTAGAAAACGATTTAAAAGAATTAGAAAATATAAAAAATGTAAATAAGATTAATGAAATAATAGACGAAATTAATAAAATTTATAGAAACGCTTATAATAAAAAAAATAATGTTTCTTCGCTTTCGTATATTATGGAAACTGACGAAAATATTGATTTGATAAATAAAATTGATATTGAAAATTTAGAATAATTTATTTTTAAGATAAAAAGGAGAGAAAATGAAAGAGCAAAGAATAAATATTACAATTAACGAAGACGGAAGTTTAGATTTGAAAACTGACGGAATCAAAGGCGAGGCTTGTTTGTCGGAAGTCGAGGAGATTTTAGACGAGCTTGCCGATATAAAAGAAGTTAAGAAAACTGACGAGTATTATCAAAAAGTTAATGTTAGTCAAAAAAATATTAATATTCAAAAATAGCCATAGGCACGCCTGTGGCGAGGAGAAAAAAATGAGTTGTTTAGTAAAAACCACAACGCCTTTTATAAGCCAAGAAATACTTTTAGAGGCTTTGGAAAAATGCGGATATAATTACGAAATTAAAAACGATAAAATTTATATTCCATCATTGCATAAATATAGAAACACATATTTTAAATTTGTAAACGGAAAATATATTTTAAACCATGATAGTTGGAATAACGATATTTCTTCTTTTCTTATAAAAGTTGAAAAATCTTATAATAATGTTTATGAGATAAAACTTAAAGAAGAAGCGGAAAGACTCGAAAGAGAGAGACTTGCATATATAGAATCTCAAAAAAAAGCGATAATGGAAAAAGCTAAAGCTAAAGGTTATAGAGTTATGGAAACGAAAAAAGATAATAAAATTCAACTTACTTTAGTTAGAGAAGTTAGATAAAAAATTAAGATAAAAATAAATGCGTTTAGCTCATATTAATAATAATTCGAGTATTTACGGTTTTGGAAATTCATTTGCAATTTGGACGCAAGGTTGCAGTTTGAAATGTAAAGGCTGCTGGAATAAATCGATGCATGATTTTGAAGGCGGCTTTTATATAAAAACTGAAGATTTAATTATTCAAATAAAAGAGTCGATTGAAAAGAATAATATAAAATGCGTTACGATACTTGGAGGCGAACCTTTAGAACAACTTGACGAATTATTGGAATTAATGAAACTTATAAAAAAACTTGATATTGGAATAATACTTTACACAGGATACGAAAAAGAAGAGATTAATTCAAGCGATAAAATAAAAATTTTAGATTATGCCGATTTGTTAATCTCAGGAAGATATATTGAAGATAAAAGAAATATAAATAATCATTTGTTCGGTTCTGATAATCAAGTTATGGATTTTCTAACCGATAGATATAAAAACGAAAATATTATTAACGGCGCTTATGTCGAAATAGATATTGACGAAAGCGGTAAAATCAATATGTATGGCTATCCCGATGATTTTTTTGATATTATAAAGTAGTTTATTTTTATTAAATTTATTTTGATTTTTTAATATTGCTTAATTATTAATAACGCTGTATAATTCGATAAAATTTACTTATAAATATTAAAAATGAAAACTATAAAAACTATTATTATATTATTAATTTTAATTTTTAATTCGTTTAATCTATTTGCAAAAAGCGGATTAGAAATTGGAATATTTGTCCCAATAGGAATGAGTATATCTTTGCATGCTTTCGATTCATCGGAATACGGAAATAATAATTCTGGATTTAATCAATATAAAGAAAATAACACAAAGAAAACTAAAGCGGGTTTTGAAATAGGAATTTTGTCTCAATTAGGATATAAATTCCAAATAAATAAAGATTTTAGCGTGAGTCTTTTAGGAGAATTAGGATATTTTAGAGATTCTATTAATTATAGTTTGAAAGACACTGAAACAAATTCGTATATATTCGTAATGAAAAATAGCATTTATAATACTTTCGATAGTTTATTGATTGGAGCTATTCCGAAATTAAATTATAAGAATTTTTCTTTTTCTTTAGGTTTCGGAGTAAAAGTTCCGTTATATGCAGAAATAAATTATTCTTCAAAAAATAAGTCTATCGGATATATTACTGAAAATATAACTATGATTAAAGCGAATAAAATGAAAACTTATTTTAAATATCAAGCTATTCCGTTTATAAAATTTGTATTCGATTATTCTTTTTATAGTTCGGCAAAATTCGATATGGTTTTATCCGCTTATTTTAATTATGATTTTCCTATATATTATCAAAATAAAAATTCAAATAATAGTATTAATCCGATTGAAAAATTATCGAGTATAGATTTAGGATTTCAATTAGGGGCAAAAATAAGACCTATATAAAATTATATAAAATGTTGTAAATAAGAAGGTTAATAAATAGAGAATGAAAATATATTTTAAGATATTAATAATTACGATGCTTTTAAATCGTTTGGTATTCGCCAAAAGCGGTTTTGAATACGGCTTTCAAATTCCGCTTGGAATGAGCGTGGGAATCGACAGATTTATATTGAATAAAGACAGTTCGAGCGCTCAACAAAGCAATTATAATTCAAAATTAAAACAAAATTCAAAAAAATCTTATATAGGTTTCGATTCGGGAATATTGGTTCATTTAGGATACAATTTTGAATTTAAAAGAAATATGAGTTTAAGCTTAATATTTGAAACTGGATATTCGCATGACACTTTTGCATCTTATTCTAAAAATAAGGGGGGCGCTTCCATAAAAGATTTTAATTGTTATATTTTTGAAAGCATAGTATTTGGAATATATCCAAAATTTAATTGGAATAAATTTTCTTTCGGTATAGCGGGCGGAATTAAAGTTCCGCTATACGCGAGAGTTAAAGATTCGGTTATAGATTCTCAAAATTCTAAAATAACTCAAAATATAGAAATTATAAAAGCTAATCAATTAAAAAATGTTTTTAAAGTTCCGATTATTCCGTATTTAAAATTTTCCGTAGATTATTTAATTTATTCGGATAAAAAATTAAATTTATTTTTAGGCGGATATGTAGGATACGATTTTGGAATATATTTAAAAACTCCAAAGTTTAACGATAGCGATTTAAGAAAAGTTATTAAACAAAATATATCAAGTTTCGATTTGGGATTTCAAATAGGAATTAAAATAATTTAGTATTAAGGATAAAATCATGAAAAATAAATTACATTTTATATTCTTATTATTATTTATATTAGGCTGTAAGAATACTATAAAGCCTTCTGATTATACAAAAGAGGCGATAAATAAAAAATATCCTTATTGGCAAGTAGGAATAGATAGATTTTATATAGCGCCAGAAATAAGCAGTTATACGGTTATTACGGTTGAAGAAAAAAGATGGGCTTTGCGTTCATTAGCTTTGATGCGAGCTATAATAAATACGCCCGAATTTGAAACAGAATTTTTGAAAAAGACTTATATATCTTCGGTTAATGAAAGTAGAGGCGGATACCCGATTACTAATGGACAAGTATATGATACAAACAGACTTTTAGCGGTTGTAAGAAATCGTAAATATAATGTTCAATATTGCAAATATAATCGCACGAGTCAGGTTGCCGTAGGTGGAATAGGACCATCTCGATACGCTTTGGAAGGATATATAAATAATTTGGGAGATGCGACTTTTGTAGGAATTCCAAATATGAATTGGAAAAGCGAATTCGCATACGGAATTTTTATCGGTTTTGTGGGAGTAATATTTCATGAGCATTTGCATAATACGGGATTAAATCATTTAAACGGACATGACGCCCCTACTGCAATTCAAACAGTTGCGGAAGGCATAGGGAAAAGAATTCTTGGCGGAGATTTAAAAGATAAATATCAAAAGCAAGTTGAAGAGCTAACGGCTTATTATTACACGGAATATAAAGAATGGCTTACAACTTCGACTATTCATAATCCTTAAATGTTATCTATCCCGATGATTTTTTTGATATTATAAAGTAGTTTATATAATTAAAATTCTGGCGGAAATTTTTTCACTCTATTTATAAATAAAAATTCTATCAAATTTCTTGTGCGAGTTAATAAAAAGTAAGACCATAATTCTATTGAGCTTTGTCCCGCCGTGCGATTTTTTATTTCGGCTTCGGGAATTTTTATAATTTTTGTAATATTTGAGTTTAAATTAATTCTAATTTCCGCTTGATAATGTCCGTCAATTAAATAAAATTTTGGAAGCATATCATGAACTATACAATTTCTAATATTTTGAAGAGTTTTCGCTAAATTGTATTCGTTATTAGGAAGCATTTTATAATAACCGACAATTGAAATTAAAGTTCCGATATTGCATTGAGCCAAATATTCAATATTCGTAATTTTATCGTAATAAGTTTTTCCGTTTTTTAATTTCTTTATCGATATAAATCCGTCTTCGTTTATTTTCTCTTCCAAAAGAATCATAAGAGATTGTTCAAACATACTGCCTGCAAGAGTGCAACTCGCTTCAAAATAACCAAGATAATAATTTTGATGAACTTGATAAAGAAGTTTTATCATATGTTCCATTCTGTCGGTATTTATTTGTCCGACATGCATTCTTTTATATTGCAAGGCTTTTCTTCTACATTCGGCTTCTTCTAAAAATTCATCGTTATATCTTTCTTTTAAAGTAAGTTTAGGTTTTTTTATATTATCCATTTTTAGCCTCGCCAATTATTATATTGTCTTCATATTTAATCGCTTTAACTTTAATAATATCTTTTTTTTCAATAATTTTTTCGCTTTTAAATTTTACTTTCAAATATTCTCCGCTCGTTCCTATATAATAATTATTTTCTAATTTTTTTTCCGCAATTACTTTTAATTCTCTATTTATAGCGTTTTTGTAAAAATCGTCCTTCATTTTATTATTTAATTCGTTTAACAATTTCGCTCTTTTTAATTTTGTTCTGTAGCCAATTTGATTTGACATTTTTGACGAAGGAGTATTTTCTCTATTAGAATATCGAAATATATGCATCTTTATAAATTTTGATTTTTCGCATAAATTATAAGTGTCTTTAAAATCGTTACTGTCTTCATTTGGAAAACCAACCATAATATCGGCGCTTATTCCAATATTTGAATTTGTTTTATATAATTTTTCGACTATATTTAAATAATTTTCTCTCGTATATCTTCTATTCATTAATTTTAAAATTTTATCGCTTCCCGATTGCAAAGGAATATGCGCATGCGGACATAGAACTTCGGAATTTTTAAATAAACTTATAAGCTCGTCATTAAAGTAAATCGGCTCGATAGAAGAGAGTCTTATTCTTATTCCAAATTTTGAAGATATTTCAAGCATATTTTTAACTATTTGAATAAATTTTATTTCGTTATTATAATTGTAAGAACCTAAATTTAATCCCGTTAAAACTATTTCTTTATAACCGTATTCGTAAGCGATTTTTATTGCATCGTAAATTTTTTTAGGCTCAACGCTTTTATGTTTTCCTCTAACTCTAGCCACTATGCAATAAGAACAAAAAACCTCGCAACCGTCTTGAATTTTTAAATACGCTCTGCTCTGCTCCTGCGGAAAGAATATTGGATTTTTAAATTCGTTATTATAATTTTTTGCCAAAGAGTTAAATATTATTTGCGAGGCTTCTTCTTTTTTCTCGTTTGGTATTATAGTTATATTTTCTTTATCAAATAAATTTTCTTTTTTTGAAACATAGCAACCTATTAAGAAAATTTTTTTTTGAGATATATTTTCAAGTTTGTCTAAATAATTTATAAGTTTTTTATCGCTATCGTTTGTAACCG
>ULMB01004645.1_pt1 | contig 15604 bp, 13 predicted proteins | sample 1951571 | NCBI WGS metagenome assembly ULMB01 (sample SAMEA4835542, study PRJEB28245) | human gut metagenome | biome: gut microbiome; material: fecal sample | place: Denmark | collected 2008 | reverse complement strand
TGTGCGTCAAGGCGGAAAATAGTATGCTTACTTTCTTTTATACTTACTATCATTTATAGAATATTTTTTTCAAGGAAAGAAAGAGAGAGAGTTTTTAAATACTCCCACTTCTTATTGATATTATTCCAATCTATCTCGTCTGGTAGTTGCATAGCTTCTTTTTCGTTTGTAATTAATCGCTCGTTAAGATTGAAGTCATTTAATAAAGACACAAATCGTGAATAACCACGACTTTTGTTTCCATATACGATAAATGGCTTATTAAATATAATAGAGAATACGCATGCATGAAATGAGTCTGTTATTATAAGTTTTGCTTCTTCAAAACCTTTTAACCATTCTTCTACAGGAGGTTGGACTCTTTGTTCTATAGGCGCATATAGATTTTCCACTAGCGAATTTACTTTAAAAGGAGTCAGATTCTTATTTTTTGCAATGGTAGTTATTAATTTAGTTTTTTGGGGAGATTCATCAAGTATGTATACAAGTAAATCTCCTTTGCTTTTAGGAATATTTTTATTTATATATAAATTCATGTAATCTTTTTTCTCTAATAACATCGTTGGATCAAGTACATGTTTAGCTTCAATATTGAAATATGTTTGGCATAATCTAACTCCTGAGAATTCTCGTACAGATACTGCTTTGAAATTTTTGATTAATTCCTTACATTTCTTTGTCTGTTTATTGTTGAACTCCCATTTGTCCGTACCGAATGAGGCCGCATAGGCAATTCTTGTAATATTCCAATTATTTGTAAAGTCTAAGAATGATTGTTCTATAGGTTTATTATATATTGGTCGCCAAACTTGATCACTTCCCACAATGATAAGATCAAGGTTTCCATCTCGTAATTTTTTTAACGGTATGTTGTTTATGTACGTATCAATGAATTTAAGAGTATTTTTTCCTACGATTTTATAAGTTTTATTAAGAAACTGTTCATAGAAAATGAGTGAGTTTTCTTTTAAAATATATTTCTTAATAAGCCTTTTAGGGTAGCTATATGGCCATTTAATAATGGGAAGTTGTTGTTTATGGTCTTTTTTCAAGACAAAAACTTCATGTCCCATCCGTTGTAATATGGTTTGTAATGCATAAGCTTGCAATATTCCTCCATAGTTGATATGCAGTGGTTGAGTATAGATTCCTATTTTCATGATATTTTCATTAGATGTGACAAAATAATGCTTAGGTTTATGATAATGGCTTGTGTTCTTTATTATTTATTAGAACATCATAAGCTGATTTGATTTTCTCTAAAGAAATTGTATAATTAGATCGTCTATATTCATTGTCATCAAATCCCGAAACGTTTAACCAAGACTCTACATTCTCTTTTGCCATAGTAGAAAACACAACTTCTTCCACATATCGATAATTACAAAACATAAGACATTTCACTTTATTGCAAAAAATGATATTTTGCCATGCAGAGGAATGTGGTCCTACAACAACTTCCGCATGGTAAAATAAATCAGCCTTTTCTTCTAAAGATAATTCTTGCCCTTCTATAAAATAAAAACCTAAATCTTTGAAATACTTCTCTACTTCTTCTGTATTATTGAGAATTCTGTTAGAATGTCTGGATAAATATATTTTTGTATGTTTAGCTGGTCGATTTTTAATTTTTTGTATGTAAGGTTTAACTATGTATTTTTGGACCATGTTTGTAACATTACTAGGTATAATAAATGGTTGAAATAGAAAAAATTTGACATCATTATAGTTTGACCCCGTTTCACGCATACAAATGAGTTCCTCACATATATAATCTGTATTTTTTTTTGCAATAATTCTTCTTACTTTGGGGTAGGAAGTGATGTAATTATTAATAACATCTTCTATGTTGGAATCATTATATTCGTCAGTAAGAAGAAATACATCTTGATTTAGTAATCCAGCTTCTCCTGCATAATACATTTTAGAAACAAACTCAAAAAGAAAATGTGACCAAGCATGGCTGTATACTCCGATTAATGATAATGTTTTGCCTGATAATCTAATATTTTTTTTGTTTGGGCATATAGTAACAGTATCTCGGTTAAAGGATAAAACGTTACAATCCCCAGGAATAGCACAAGTTACGAAATCATTGTCATTATATTTATTCCACCAAACCCCTTTGGGAGTTCGTATAGTGTCAGATGCACAACATACGATACCATGTTTTATTAAAAATATATCCTCAGCTGGCCACATGCCGGTTGCTATTCTTTCTTTTGCAATGCCATATATTGCAGGAGCATATACTGTCTCCCAAGTTGCGTCCTTAATATGGTATAGAATTTCAAATTCTTCGTGAGGATTTTTTATGATAGGATGGACTTTGCTTCTTGATATCCTTTCATATTGGCGCAATTTTATTCGTATTGTTTTAGGAATAAGAAACCTTACAATGCTTTTTATATTCATAATATTACTTATATTATTGATGTTGAATCTTTTAGTTTTTTTCTGATTTTACAAATCGCTGTTTTATCAGGTTTTTTAATTCTGAATATTCATGTATTTTAAAGCAATGAGCAATAATTATGTACAATAAAGACCCACTTGTTATTCCTATTACTAGTTTTATCATATCATTTGAAATAGACATTGTACATAAAAATGCAGTTGTTGAGACTATTAAAGATATTATTAACGGAGTTAATAAATCTAATATTTGCTCTTTTAGAGGATATTGGATTACTTTTTTTGTGTAATATGTATTTATAAAGAAACACGTAAAAGATACTATTGCACTGCTTATAGAAAAAACTATAATGCTGATAGGAAGTGTTATGAATAATACAGAGAATCCTAGAACTTTACCTATTATCTCTAAGCGGAGCATTAAATCTGATCTTCCTGTCACTAATAAGATATTTAAATTTAAACATTGAATAGGTACCATCATCCATGGTAAACTCATAATAGATAAATAGATTCCAGCATTAATCCATTTTTCTCCAAATAACGCAGACATAAGAGTTGTTCCAAATATGCATAGTAATAGCATGACAGGAAATATTACAGATGCTGTAATTCTAATAAATTTGCGATAAATATTGGTTAATTGAGTTTTATCTGTTTGTAATTTACATAATACAGGGTAAGATACTGAAGAGATTATTGAGTAGAATGTGTTACATGGAAATGAGGCTATTTGTTCGGCTTTAGAGTATAAACCTAGGTCTGACGCAGAATAGTATTTACCAATAAATATTGGTGCTGCTTTATTGTAAGCTATATTTAATAATCTGGAACCTAGTAGTTTTGACCCGAAAGAAAACATCCTTTTAAAGGATTTAAAAGAGAAAACCAGTTGAGGTTTCCAAGAAGAAATTAAAGAATAACAGATTGCGGAGAATATTGTAAGTAGTAGTTGCTGACCAACTAAAGCCCATACTCCCCATCCGTAATAAGCCATTATAACTCCACTTATTCCTGATAAAAGATTACATAAGAGTCCAATTATAGTAGGCGTTTTGAAATCGAGATTAATAGAATAGATTAATAAATGAACTGAATAAAAAGCACTAATAATAAGCATTAGCCCTTGTATACGTAGTATGTTTTTTAGTATTGGCATGTCATAAAATTGCGCAATAAATGGTGCTGAAATATATAATATAATATAGCAGAGGGTACTTGCAATAAGATTAAAAAAGAACACAGTTGATTCGTCTACAATAGTTCGTTTGTTTTCTCTTACCAATGCTTGACCAAATCCACTATCAATAAATGTTTGTGCTAAAACAATAAAAACAGACAGCATTCCAATTAATCCATAATCATTTGGAGTAAGTAGTCTTGTCATGAATATCATGAAAAGGAAAGATAAACCAGTTGTTGCAAAAGATTGTATACTTTTCCAAATAATGCCATTGAATGTTTTTTGTTTTATGTTGTCCATTTAAAGATTTCTCTTTTTTAAAGTGATTGTATTAATTATGTTTTTATTCAATATTTTGTAATAATTGAGTAATGTTTGTATACGGCTAACAGCGTTTGCTATAATTTGATAGTAGTTAGTGTCGTGAATAATGATTTTATATTGTTAAGTAACTTGTTAGGGTGTCTGATATTTTTATTATAGGTTCAAAACCTATTGCTTGTTTGAGTTTTGTTCCATCAAGTGCTAGATATTTCATGTTGATATCTGCCCGTTTTGCTGTTCCAAAGCATTCCTCGGAAACTTTCTCATTCATGAAATGATGAATTAATGTCACAAGTTCTTTTACGGTTAATGTTTCTTTTCCCTCAATGTTGTATATTCCAGAAGGTAGATTCTTTTTATATGCTATATCTAGGATACGGGGAATCTCAGACACATGTACATATTGGCGAATCTGATCACCTGCCGTAAAATAAAGTTTTTCTTTTTTTAAGATAGCATTTATAACGTAGGGGATAAGACGTTTAGGATTCTCACCGGCTCCATAAATTGTTGGAATATAGAAATGCCAATGAGTATAATTGTGTTTATATGATGCTATAAACCTACTTAGCATACGTTTACTTACTGCATAATCATTAGGTGCGTTTGCAGTAGATAATAGAACCTCTTTTTCAGTGAAAAAGTGTGTTTCTGTTGTTTCTCCCATTTCAAATACACTTCCAAATGTAACAAATGTACCATGGAAATCATTATCTTTTAATTTGTTGCATATTCTTACAGGAGCATCCACATTTAATTTAAATATTTGATTGTGACTTTCTTTTAAATTGGATTGGATGCCAGCACCAATGGCATATATTATTATATCAGAATCTAAAATATGAGTTAAATCTAGCTCATCTTTCATCAAGTCAATTTCATAGAATTTATTATATAGATGCTCTGTTGGCTCATGGATACCATACATATCTAATATCCAATTTTGTGAATTAGCGTATTTACCAATGGCATTTGATAGAAATCCGTTAGTCCCTAATATACTTATTTTCATTTTGTAAAAATTTATTTATTTCTTCAGTACAAACTCTGTAAACATCTTCTGATTGGTATTTTTTATACCAGTCAACAACCATTTCAATGCATTGATGGATATTCATTCTTGGTTCCCATCCTAAAAGGAATTTGGCTTTACTGATATCCAACATAAGTAACTTGGCTTCATGCAATGCATTAGAGTCTGAAACATCATTTAAGATACCACTACCATAACATTTTACGACATCTTGTGCTACATCCCATACTGGAGTAATACTTTCCGCACTTGGTCCGAAATTCCATCCCTCACAATATTTTGTAGGTTCTTTCCACATCTTTTGTGCGAGCAACATATATCCGCTTAATGGCTCCAATACATGTTGCCATGGGCGGATGGCTTTTGGGCTGCGGATATTAATAGGCTTTCCTCCTTCCAAAGCCTTAATGCAGTCCGGAATGATGCGGTCTAGAGCCCAGTCACCACCTCCAATTACATTTCCAGCGCGAACACTTGCTAATGACACATGATGTTTGGTTCCATAATCTGCCGGATTGAAGAAGCTCCGACGCCAGGATGCAATGGCTATTTCTGCGGCACCTTTGGAAGAAGAGTAGGGATCATAACCTCCCATCGGCTCATTTTCGCGATAACCCCAGATTTGTTCTTTATTTTCGTAGCATTTGTCGGTCGTAATCATGACGCCGACTTTTACACTGTCGGTGACACGCATGGCTTCCATGACATTAATGGTACCCATTACGTTAGTTTCGTATGTTTCTACTGGGATGTCATAGCTCAAGCGTACGAGAGGCTGAGCTGCCAGATGAAATACGATTTCAGGCTGATACTCCTGAAATATTTCTTTCATTCGCTTTCCGTCACGAATGTCCGCACGAATATCTGCTTTTATTTTGTTTCCAATGCCAGAGAGCACATAGTTATCACGTTCTGTGAACGGATCTAACGCTACACCAATTACCTCTGCACCTAATTCGTGCAACCAAATGGAAAGCCAACTTCCTTTAAAACCTGTATGTCCTGTTATTAAGACACGTTTTCCTTGATAAAAATTGTTGAATATATCTAACATCATTATTCTTTTATAGTATAGGGAATCGTATCAATTGGGTCATATAACTTATCAGTATATGCAAGCAATATAAAATCTTCACTGCTGTTGTTTACCACAATGTGTGCTACATGTTTAGGGATAAAAACAGTGAGAGCTTTTTCAAGAGACATTTCAATATCCATTCTTTCATGAGTCTCTATATCCTCCAATTTTAAAATAGCAGAACCTTTAATTATAGTAAACCATTCTACCGCTTCGTTATGATAATGGCCCCCTTTTGATTGGCCAACTTTTCCCATTGTTAAGTACACCTCGCCTGTATGAGTTGGTATATTTTCTTCTGTACCTGTAATTGCTTTTAAAAACCAACCTCTATCATCTTTTAATAAATTACGATGAATAATAGTTGCTCGATTTTTTAATGAAGTTTTCATAACAATAATAGTTTATCATCTGAATTTAGGAACTTCTCGATTCCATTTTTTCCATGGTGCTTCGTTATTAGCTAAAAGTTTTTCAAGCATGATTTTTTCACGGATATTATCCATGCATTGCCAGAAACCAGTATGAATATAAGACATCAGTTCTCCTTCCTCAACTAATTGTTCTAGTGGTTCTTTTTCAAAAACAGTAGTATCGTCTTTGAGATAATTAAAAATCTCAGGTTGTAATACCATGTAACCAGCGTTGATTGGGGCTCCGTCTGAAATGTTTTTTTCACGGAAAGATTTTACAGCATTGTCTCCGCCAATGTTGAGGACACCTTTATCTTGTTTAAGTTTAACTGCTGTGAGGGTAGCAATTTTTCCATGATTTTTATGAAATGCTAATAGTTCATTGATATTTACATCACAAACACCGTCACCGTAGGTCATAAAGAAAGGTTCATTACCCACATATTTTTGAATACGCTTAATTCTACCTCCCGTCATAGTGTTATAACCAGTATCTACTATAGTTACTTTCCATGGTTCGCAGTGATTGGTGTGGACAGTCATTTCATTTTTTCCGTCTCGATAGTCAAAAGTTACATCACTGTTATGAAGAAAGTAATTGGCAAACCATTCTTTGATGTATTCTTGACGATAGCCAGCACAAATAATAAAATCAGTATGTCCGTAAAAGGCATATTCTTTCATGATATGCCAAAGAATAGGCATGCCGCCTATTTCAATCATAGGTTTGGGCTTAAACTGGGATTCTTCAGAAATTCGTGTTCCAAATCCGCCTGCTAATAATACAACTTTCATTTGATTATTGTTTAATTGCGATAATTTTAGGTAATAAGAAGTAGATTTTAGCTTCTATTCTCTGTTAATATTTTCAATAATGAGGGGTGTATTTCTTCAATGTGTAGTAGCATAAAAGACTGATTCCGATGCTTAGAATAGATCTTAGGACATAATGAATTGTTACATACGGTTAATGGTTATTGGGATAAAATGTAGAGAATAATTCTGACAATCATCATCCTTCCATGGACAGCGAAGATGAAAAAACAATCTTAGATAATTACTGCGTTCTGGATAATTGCGAAATCAGATTTCATGTTTTGACTTATATTACTAGTTTCTCAACATCTTTAAATCATTTAAGAGTTTTGCTGTGAATTTTTGGGCTCCTATATAATTTAGGAAAAAAGAATTTTGAAAATATGAAATATCTAAAAAGTCAGGATCATTCCAGTAGTCTAAAAACGTGATAGATTGTTTATTGGCCTTCTTTACAAAGTCATATACAAATAATTGTAACATTTCTGGGGTAAACTTTTCTGCAAGATACTTAGTAACAGGTGGAAGTACTAATACCGGTCGAATATTTCGGCTTAAGCAAAAGTCAATCATATCGGATAAAATTTTCACTGAATCTTCATAAGCATCTTTATTTTTGAGTATAAGCTCATCTTTAAAATCCATAATACTGAATTCAAACATCCACCCTTTCATGAATTCTTCTGCATTAGCTTGCATTTGCCCTTCATTCATTTTGATATCTTTTTTGTTTTTGAACAAATGCTTTATTTCACTTATTAATGCTATTAAAGGAAAGTACATTAATGGGTTTTGCTGGATATACTTGATTTCTTTCGCTTTCTTATAGTTACCTTGTGGAATTGATGCAAAATTTAAAATTGTGTAATATTTGTCTGGCATATAAAGACAACTTCCACCCAAACACGAAAAAGGGCAAAGGGGAATAAGTACTATTGCATTTTGGGCTTTTAAATACGTACTATAATTGCGTAGTATTTCAAAATCAGCTACTAATGTTTGGGGACCCATTGCCCAATTAGCTGCCTTTATTGATTGCTTATCGTAATTAAAAGCATATTTGCCTGATGAACTTCCCAGGTTTATGACATCCAAATTGAATGTATTGTGTTTCCAAAATTTTGCACAATCAGGAAATAGTATATTTTGATACCAATAACTATGTCTTATTAATCTGTTTAATATATTTTTTATTTTATTTTTCAAGCTCATAATCCTGGACAAATTCTTGATTCTGGTAAATATTGAAAATCTTTATTCATATTATTGATTAATTGAACTTCCTTGGGGGTCAATTGAAAATCAAAAACATCAAAATTTTCCTTTAGCCTTTTCTCGCTTTTGGTTTTAGGTAGAGGTATACACCCTCTTTCTATATTCCATCGCAAGATAATTTGCGCTGCGCTTTTATTGTACTTTTTCATTAATGGCTGCAAGTAAGATATATCAATTCTACCTGCCTGTAAATCCATTAGAGGAGAATAAGTCATGATCTGGATATTATTTTCATTCGCATAATCTATTTGATCTTGCTTTGTTCCAATAGGGCTGACATAAATCTCATTTATATCAGGTATAACTCCGGTGGATGTACGTAATTGATCAATATGACGTTTGTGGAAATTTGAAACGCCAATATATCTTATTTTACCTTCTTTCCTCAATTTTATCATACTATCCCAAATCTCAGGAAAATATCCTTCATATGGGTAGTGTATTAGCAAAGAATCTAAATAATCTAAATTCATTTCTCGTAAGGAAATATGAACTTTCTCTCGTACAATATCTTCTACAGAATGATGGCTCATGAACGAGGAGTATTTTGTAAAATAGATTCCTTCTAAAGGATCGCCCTCATGTGCATTATTGGAAGATATTTTTGTCTGAATAAAAAGTTTCTCTCGTGGTACTCCTGTTTTCTGCAATATCTTTAATATTGCTATACCAATTCCTGTTTCTCCCCAATAATCATCAGCTGTGTCTATCAAACAATATCCAAGTGACGTAGCTTCTAATACAATATCAGCTAATACTTTTCCTTGTAAAGGAAAGGTACCCAATCCTACCAAGGGGATTTTTTCACCGTAACTAGAAAATAGATGTTTCATAAATTTTTGTAGTTTTTAAAGAGGATATCATTGTTTGAAAGTTACGAATTTATATTTGGATTATCGCTTTTGGCTTTTATTTAATTTGGAATATCAGTACTGATAAAGAGTTTAAAAATTCTTTTGATACTAGTTCTGCTTTTTTAATAAATTATCTAGCATTTCACCTACATCTTCCCATGAACGTATCTCTTGAGCTGTAAGTTTTACCCCAAGCTCTTTTTCAATTGCTTTTATGAGTTGAATATGTCCTAAAGAATCCCATTCTTCAATGTCGTCTGAGCAGGTTGAATCTGTAAGTACTATTTCATCATTGTCAAAAACATCTCGAAATATTTTCTGAATTTTATTCTTAAGTTCTTCTCTTTCCATTGATTTATTATTTTTTAGTTATATGATTCTTTAATTCTTGATAATTTGCAATCTCAAGTTTATATTGAATTGGCTGGGTACCTTCAATTTTAGTAAAACCAAGAGTAGGGTAGTGTTCTTCTACCATTCTATTTTTAGCTGTTGGTCTATATTCTCCTATAATATATTTAAATCCTTCTTGTTTGGCATATTCTACTATAGTGTTTAAAGTGAAATTTTCCATTCCCCTTTTTAAAACCCTACAACTCATAAACCAGGTGTCAATAAATAACGTCTCACTATCTTTCTTTTCTAATATGACAACAGCAATTAAACCATTATCTCCAAATTTATCAGCTAAGGAAAATGCAAATGTTACAAACCTATTGTCATTGGCAATTTGGGCTATTTCAGATTCTGTATAGCGTATTGTTCGCAAATTGAATTGATTACTTCGTTGAGAAAGTTGGGCGACACGTGGATTGTTAAATTTGTTAAAACTCTGCACCTCGCTAACCATATTCAACGACTTCAGAAAATCAGCCTCATTGGTAAAAGCCTTTTTTAATGATACCCGTTGGGCTTCAATTTGATATTGTTTTGTACGATCTTTATCGTTCTCACTATATGAAGCCGTTTCAAATAGATTTAATGAATATAAATACTCAAGATAATCACTTGGATCTTTAGGTAATTCTGGTACAGTTATACCTGATATATGTTCTCGTACAATATTGCGTTCAAAGGGATTGTCGTCAATGAAAACCATTGAATCAAATCCAATATTTAGAATGCTTTGTATGAGTCGTATATTGTCTGCCTTATTTTCCCAGTTTGCAATGAAAACAGCAATATCGTCTAACTTCAAAACCATTTCTGGATTTTTTTCAAAAGGCTCTTTGGCTTTTGTTTCATCGTTTTTGCTGCACACGGCAAGTATAATGCCTCTTTCTTTCAATTTTTTTATCCATTGTTGAAGTTCAGAGAAGGCTTTCCCATCACCTAATCCATGACCAATCTGTATGCCTTCCCAGCCGTCATCGCCAACTATACCGCCCCAAAGCGTATTATCCAAGTCCATAATCAGGCACTTTTTAAATTTTCCTTCGGTCGCAGCTATTATATCAACGGTTTGGGATGCAACAAGAGGAATTGCATCTAAATTTAGAATCATTTCTGTATTCATGTAGATAGGAGCATCATACATGAAATTTCGCCCATATTTTGCTGATATAGCAGATAAATCGCAAATAAACAAGTTCGGATATTGTTGTGCTATATTCATTAACTCATAATTGAGCTTCCGTAGTTGATATATAAAAGAAGAGGGTATTTGATTTGCGTAGTTGCCAAATATAGAATCATCAATTTCCGGGTAGTTATAATATATAATACGACCAGGTACCGTAGAACATATCCTTTTTATGAATTCTAATCGTTCTTCTGCAAGAGAAGATCTCTTTGATGGTTCTTCTAAACTGTAATGCTCTAATAATTTATGAGTAGATTGGAATATAATTGTATATTCTGGATTAAACTCATAAAGTTGAGATGTAGGATCTAAAATTTGGCGCTCAACCTGATTATAATCTGCTTCGAATATATCAGCTACATATCCTCTGAAGAAGAATTCTCCTATAATGGCTGTAGTTAAACATTGAGTGGCAGTATCACCTAAAATTGCAATACGTTTATGGGGATGTACATTATTCTCTTTCGCTTGTTTAGCAGCACGTTTTAATTCTTTGTAGGTATGGCACATAGTTTTACATTTTAAAATAGATATCTTCATCAACTATTTCTGCAGGATATCCTGATATCATAGTGAAATTCTTGAATTTACCAGATACGAAGGAACGGGCACCGACAATTACACCTGTTCCCAGCTTAGTACCAGGCATAATAATACAACCTTCACATAGCCATGAATGTTGGCCGATAACCACGGGACGAGATTTTTTATATGTCCTTCGTGAAATAAAATGTTCTCCACTATTGTCACGAACAGTAACATCTCTACCGAGACAGACATTATCTTCAAAAATTATTTTATCTCCACAGATGATAGTTGCATTTATATTTGCTATAAATCCCGCTCCAAGTTCCAATTGAGCATGGGAAAATACCTCAATATCCGCGCCGTATGAGATTACTATATTGCCTGTTGTTTTTAATGTGCCGTATGAATCAATTAACAAACGGCTTTCAAGTTTTGAGCTTCGCACACGTTTGGAACCAAAATGAAAGATTCCTCCGACCTCTAAGGTGGCGTTTTTAGCAATATCTAAGACGCAATGTTTATTTATAATTAAATATTTCCTATTAAAGATATTCGTTTTAACTTGTGTACTGAAAAGGTTATAATAAATATTCTTTGCATAGGCAGGTAAACTCCATCTGCAGCATTTGACTAAATCTCTTACGAAACTTAACCCATTTTTTATCTTAGTGCGTATTGTAAAAGGGCGTTCAGATGGTAATTTAATATACTTCTTGGCAACATCTTCAAATGGAAGCGCTTCCAAATCTTTATAAAAGTCGTCTCGATTGACAAGAGGTGGATTTAGTGATTTTGTAAGAGCTGGATTACCTATAGTAGCTGCTTCAAAGGGTATTGATTTCGTTTTTACTTTTTCCTTTACCTCTTCAAAATATTCTTTGCCTTTTTGTGAGTTTAACATCACTAGTGAGGTCCCTAAATCATTATCCAAATCTTTCCCTACGATTCTTTCAGCGCCCCATAAATCTGCGATAGTTATATCTGCGATACGTGGATAACCTTTGAACTGGCAGGAATAGCAGGATGGTCGGCAATAAACTCCTGTCTGTAAATAACCTACGGTAAAATAGTTTTGGTCACATGTGTCATATAAAACTTTACCATTCTCAAAAACTACTTTGGTCGTTAATTTTCTCCAGCCTAGCTCTTTATTTTTGGTTTTGAAATAGACAATCTTAGAATCAAAGCGTTTTTCCAAATAATCAATATACCCTTTTAGTATTTTAGGAGAATTAATCCCACGACAAATTAAATCTATGATGATTAGATTTTCATAATCTTTTCGTAAATATGCACGAAGAGCAGCCATTTGGCATGGAAGGCCACATACTAAGACTTTGTTACCTTTTTGTAAGATTTCTTTTACTGTTCTGTAGAAACCTTGAGAATCACTTTGTACATATTTTGAATTGCGTAATATTTCTAACTCTTTTTTGTCGGAAGAGATAAATTGTTTGACAGAAAAATCATCATTATAAATTGCACCCCCTACGTATCCTCCTTCTTTGTACATTCTTTCAGCAAGGGCTGCAAATGCGCTCCCTGATGTACTATTAAACAAGGATTCTAAATTTTTATGTTGTAAAGCCCAGCATTCTGGTTGTGTGAAATCGTTCTTTTTTAAATCTTTGATGTTAATAATGGGACATACTTTTTCGCATAACCCACAATCTATGCATTTATTTTTATTGACTTCAGGATACCAAAAACCTTCAATATCAGTTTTGAACGTAATTGCATCTTTAGGGCAAATATCTCCACAGGCATTACAACCACAACATTGGATTTTATCTGTGATATTTATCATTTGATTAATTTATTAATTCATTGTTTTTAGCGTCTTTTCTTTCCTTTTGGGTACGCTTCGCCGTTACCACTCCCAGATCTTTTCAGTCAGAAATGATAAACGCCACGTATCAGCATACAACTGCCGATTACGCAAAATTAGCGTTTATTTGATAGCTGTGCAATCTTTTGAGCGGTTTTGTGGCTTCTCACGGTGCGCTTTTTGATATTTTTACAAGGTTTCAAGGCGTTTATCGGAAAACGTAAAGGAATTTGGAAGAAAACGCAAGGGCGTTTCTTTCTAAACGCAACTACATTTTACTTCAAACGCAAGGGTGTTCGATTCAAAACGCAAGGGCGTTTTCGGAGGCTTTCAGAAGGGATGTGAAAAAGGGAAATCTTGACGGGTTGTCGGGGTTGGCAGGCATTTTTATAAACTGTATATACGCGGGGTGTGGAAACAAGTCTGTCGTACTTGTTTCCACACCTGTATATAGGAAGTTTGAAAAACCGGTGACAACCCGTCAACCCGTCAAATGCAGGCTCGGAGAAAGCACGGTTTTTACTTCCGTTCTGTGTCTTTTGTACGAGGATTTTGGATGCGTTGTCCTGATTTAATTCGCTCTAAATCAGTGGTAAGTGAATGGTAAAAATCGCGGAGCAACTCGTCCTGCTTCTGCGGGTCGGCGGCAAGCAGGCGGTGGTACACGGCAAGGATACGGCCGAGAAATGTCAGATCCGTCAGGAGCCCCTTTTAACTTTTTGAAACGTGTGTACGCTCATCGGTGCCAGCCGGCACAACTCTTGTACGGTGAGGGTACGGCCATGGGGAAGCACCAGGTGGCGCCACGCTTCCAGCATCTGTCCCAATTCAATTAATTTCGCTTGTTTCATAGTCTTTTTGTTTTAAAAAAAAAAATTATAGTAAATTATTGGTTAAAATATTGCACGCATGCGTGCAATATGAATTTTATATTTCTGCAAACTTATTTTACATTTGTCTGCAAATGTAAGCAAAAATGTAATATTATGAGCTTAAAAACTGAAAAATTATAAATTTAAACACGAAAAAATGAATGAAATGATGCTCAGCCTTTTTAAAGGCTATGCCGACACGGTGCCCGTGCCGGTGACTCTACAGGAAGTAGTCCGCCTGATCAGGGAGGACAAGGTGTTGGCCGATCACACCGAAAAATACCGGTACTACCGCTCACAGGGGCAGAAGACGGCTGCCAACCGGGAAAAGGCGGCCTGTCCCTGCTTTGCCGTGGCGGTGCGTTTCGACGGGGGCAAGCGAAGAACCGACATCAGCAGCTGGACGGGCCTTACGATGGTGGACTTTGACCATCTGCCCGAAGGACGGGCGGGGGAGGTGTTCGAAAAGGTGTGTGCCGACCCGCATACCGTGCTGGCTTATACTACCATCAGCGGGCAGGGGGTGAGGGTGGTGTGCCGCTACTGCCTGGACGGGGAGGTGGCCGACAAGGACTGCCTGACGCTGTATACGCTGGTATTCCGGAAGGTAAACGAATATTACCAGATGCTGACGGAGTGCAGCTTTGACCCGGCCTGCAAGAACGCTACGCGGCTGAGCGGACTGGCGCATGATGCGCAGGTGTGCTTCCATCCGGATGCGGAGCCTTTTTCTTTTAGTCCGGGTCAGCTGATGGCGCCGGCTGCTCCGCGCACAGGGCGGGTGGAGCGTGTGGTGGCTCGTATCCGCAGGGAGCTGGACGAGCAGGGCGTGGTGTATGCCCCGCATCACCACAACGAGTACATCATGCGCATGGGCTATCTGATGAACGAGTTCGGGCTGCCGCTGGAGCAGGCCATCGGCTGGGCGGACGGACGTTTTCCGGAATACGACGGCGACGTGGCGGCCATTTTCCGCTCGTGCTATGCCGATACGGAGGCACACGGACGGCGTGAGGCGGAACTGTTTCGTGCCAGGAAAGAGAGGAAGGGAGAAGGACGTTCCCAACTGGCCACGCCCGAGGAGATTGAGCAGTTTCTCGCCACGCAGGCGGAGTTCCGGAAGAACGTGATTACCGGGAAGGAGGAGATGCGTCACCCCGAGGCCGAGGAGTTTGTGGAGCTGACCGACCGCCTGGTGAACTCGCTGTGGAGCCGCATGACCAAAGAAGGGCATACGGTGCGCCTGTGCGACGTGCGTTCGGTACTGGAGTCGGAGTTTGTGCCGGAATTCAACCCCTTTACGGAGTATTTCCGCTCGTTGCCCCCGTGGGACGGGGTGACCGATCACATCGGACGACTGGCAGCCACGGTACATGTGGAGGGTGATGCGCAGCTGTTTGATG
>ULMB01017438.1_pt1 | contig 15721 bp, 16 predicted proteins | sample 1951571 | NCBI WGS metagenome assembly ULMB01 (sample SAMEA4835542, study PRJEB28245) | human gut metagenome | biome: gut microbiome; material: fecal sample | place: Denmark | collected 2008 | reverse complement strand
AAGATAATCTGCATCTCGGCATAACATTCAAGCGAGCTTGATGTTTCTGCTCCCGATTTGCATTATCTCTGCATAAGATAAGCGTCCGGCTATATAATATTATAATGTCAACAAAAGTTGCTTTATGATTAAGCCGGATGGCGTAAGCAAAATAAATTAGGATAACAAACAAAAACATAAATATCATGAAAGATACACAGATTGAATTCAGGATTCGCGCCTATGGCCGCACAGAACTAGCCCAGCTTTATTGTCCCACACTGACTCCCGGTGCCGCCTACCGCAAGCTTCGTCAGTGGATAGCCCTAAGTCCCGGCCTCACCGCCCGCCTCGAGATGCTAGGCAGCGGCAAGTCGCGCACATGGACACCCGCCGAAGTAAAAGAGATTGTTGAGGCGCTGGGGGAGCCGTAAAAGTATATTATAATTTTTATTACCTATTATGCAGAATAAAAGTGCTAATATGTCAATGTTCTGGATAATAGCGAATTACAGAATGTTTCAGTTGTTAAGAATTACTTAATAACTGATTATGAAAGTATGGATAATATTATTTTTTGTGCGCATGATAGAATATAATTTATATGTTCAGTTATGGAATCTTTTGGGATGTTGCATAATTGGTGCTACATACCATATTTTTGACCTCACAAATATGGCGAATTTGTGTGTGAATATAACATAATCTCGGATTTTATTGATATATTTGTCAAAAAATATCAAATATGTTTGAATGTAAATTATGAATGAAGAAAATAAATCTTGGATACAGCATTTTTGTAATTACCGTAAAGCTTTAAGCAGATTAGCAACAGCAGTGGAGATTGTTACAAAACAGATTTATGACGACTGTGAAATGTTTAGTCTTTTACAAGAAGGACTAATACAGCGTTTTGAATATACATATGAACTGTCCTGGAACGTAATGAAAGATTATGCCGAATGTCAAGGGTACACAGGCATACAAACCTCGAATGATGCATACCACAAAGCATTTGAGATAGGACTTATTACGGACAAAAGTTGGCTGGAGTCGATAGAAACACGTGATTTGGTATCGAATTATTATGATGAAAAAACTGTAGATGAAATTTGTGGGTCAATAATTGATGTGTATTATCCGCTTTTCGTAGCTTTTGAAGAAGTCATGTTGCCGCTTTCGGAGATTGAGTCATAGTTGTTTAAGTGTTTCATATGAGCAAACAGAGTAGTAATAAAAGTTTAATTCTAATTATTTTGTAGAATTTGTTTAAAGTATCGTATTAAAACTTATATTAAAGTGCTATTGTAGAAAATTTTGGTAATAATAAAAATGAGTTATCATTAGTCATCAGATGTTATATTTGATCGAGTTGTTTTTTGATGTTTCTGAAAAATTATAGCTGTTTTATGAAAAATATAATAAAAAATATAATTAATCGATTAACCAAAGCTAAAGTATTTAAAATGGTTATATGTTTGTTTTCATTTATAGTAATTGTTTTTACACTCTATAAGGGAACATTGATAGTTGAAAAATGGATGAATAATAAAATTAAAAATTTTGATATTCCTGTTTTATACAATTCAGAAGATGGTATATGTATAAACCCAAATTCTATTTATTTTAGCAATAGATGTTTGAAGTCCCCAGACTCTTTAAGTGCGCCAATTCCAAACGGAAATCTTATATCTTCATATACAGGAAAAGTATTAGATAGTTATTCTACGAAAGAATATTATACCGATTATCATGTTATTCCTCGTTTTACAGGGCGTATGGAGTGGAATGAGTATTTATGCAGAAATGTTCCAGAAGTAGAGTATTATAAGGAACCTTATCCTGCAACACGGACTGTTTGGCATGGTTATTTTTGGTATTATGATATTTATATATTTAAATGTTCTGAGAGATATAATTTTTTTGACACTTCAATAGATAAGGCAAATAAATATTTTGATGAATTTAAACAAAAACTTAAAAATTACGATTATTGGTCATTTACCCCAAATTTCTATTGGAATCATCCAAAAGTAGCTGATTTAGCAATATCATATTGTTTTAAAGAAAAAGACACGAATGTAGAAACAGTTCGTACTATAATATATTCAAATGAAAAAATTATAATGGTAGAAGTGCGTTCTGCGCATAGTTTAGTAAGTCATGCTGAAAAGATTTTGAAAGATTTTACAATATATAATCCTAAAAGTTATAAGCAGAAAATACAAATAGAAATTTATTTGCCTTTTATTCTTCTTTTTCTTGCAGTTTCTGTGTTTATATTTCTAATATTGGATATTAGAAAAGATGAAATTAGAAATATTGTTGCATTACGAATGCTTCGCTTTTCTGCATTTATTGTATTTTGTGATATGATACTTGTATTTATACAATGGGAACTTCTTCTTAATGGATATTATGTATTAGATGAGGTGTGGAAAAGTGCTGTTATAGTTTTTGGCTTAGGTTTGATATTTAGTTATCCGTTACTTGTATATACCCATATTAAGTGTAAGTGTAATTATTCATACGATTACATACTTCCATTAATATTTAAATCATATTTAATTAAGCATAATGCAACTGATGCAGAAATTAAGTCTGTTATTTCTTTTATATGTTATCCTTCTTACGCATTAGCTTCACCTTTTAGTGTTTTTGTTTTTATATATATAGTATCAACAAGCTGTATTTTAATTTTTATATTTGAGATGAGAACGCTATTTTTATGGATAAATAATAAGACACTTTATCGGAACAGTAATCAAATATTTAAGGATTATTATCTTATTCTTGACATCTCAACAAATGCTTCGGCTAAAGAAATTGACAATGCTTATTATAAAGCTATGTCAAATGCCAAATCAAAATTAATGCAAAATAATATCCAGGAGGCATATCGAATATTAAATTCTCAAACTAATATTCGAACGCTTTATGATGCTGAATATAGTTTGTATGTTAAATCCAAGGATTTCAAAAATTATAATATGCATAATAAAAAACTGGAGCATGATATTTCTTTTATACAGGAAGAATTAAATTTATCAAATCAAATCGGTAAGTTTCATAATAAAAAAAATTTGGTGATTTTGTCAATTTTTATTTTTATAATTATACTTATTGTTTCATTGTTTTTATTGGACATATTTTAGAAATTATTTTATAATATCATTAGTGTCCTGTTAAAATTTATCTAATTATTCTTATATTATTGACATTCAATAAATTAAAATCAAATATAGAGTAAACGGATTTGAGATGAAGATTATAATAATATTCGATTTCATCGAATTTATTCTTTACTCAATCTCAAAGAGTTATGATTCTCATTTACTCAAAAATGCTATTAATGAAAATTTAACGGGACGCTAGTAATTGTATATAAATGTTAATTTCCTATGGTAGACTGCGATTTTTTTACTAGAACAACACTATAATAAAACAAAATTCCTTATCTTTGTAAGCCGTCAAACATTAAATTGCTTATTTAAATATATATGTGCAGGATAAATACAAATCCACGTTTTAAACTTATCAAATCTGAAAAGACAAATATAAGTATCGGTTCTGCGGTATCAATTATAATAGAAGATACTATATAAGGAAACATAACATTCAATATAACTCTTCTTCAAGATGAAAAAGAGAAAAACGTTACAAGATTACAATTTATAGATGAACACACAGCAAATGTAATAATAGTAAATCCAAGTGTCACATCTAATACAATGCCGATAGAACCAATGGAAATTGGTACATACAAGAAAGAATACAAACTGTTCATGGATTACAAACTCTATAGACAATACGATGGTGAGGATTACAGACAAATCAATATCGAATTTGGAATAGCAAAAAAGTAAAATATGAATGGAAAAAGATCGAATAGTATTATAGAATTCAACAATACCGAAACTCATCATTGCGTCATTGCCGAATCTATTCTGAGAAATATTCTGAAAGATTGGGAAAAAAATGGGAACTAAAATACAAAATTAAATCAAACAAGGTGGAGAAAATAAGCTGGTTGTTCTCTATTATTGGTATTGATTTGACATTATGGATTACATATTTTACAGGGGTGTTTGAGAACGATTATGGTAAAGCTGTGATTTTTGTAACTTCAATTGTATTTGCTATCGCTGTTGTATCTGTTGCTGTAATGGCATACAAGGCATATCAAGTCAAAGAAGAAAATCTTGACATTGAGAATCTTATAAAAGATATTGAAAAACGAACAGAATGATTGTTTGGAACGATTTTTGTTCTAAACAATCATTCTTTCACTATTTATAGGGCCTGTTCATATTTTATTAACGTAGGTTCGGTATAAGAAAACATTTAAAAAGTTGTGAAGTGAAATATTTTTAGAACTTTTATGGATGATAATCAACAAGTTGTATAAATATCAACTTCCATGACAGATTCAAATTTAATAGAGCTCTTCTGTATCTTCCCGATGGGTCCTGCAAATATTTTGCCTCCGAGTTGAAAAACATACGTTTGACACTTTCGGCAAATGTTTTTTCGTTTCAACTTTAGAATTTATTGTTTCCGAAATAGCCATTTCGCTACTGCAACTATAGTGCATTTTTCTGTAATGCTGTTATTCGGTATTTATAATACTATGAAATTCCACAAATGGCGTACGTCTTGTAAGTAGACAAGCTGCTGAAATATTTATAATAGGTATTAGCTGAAAATCGAAAATTCTTAGTATGAACGTCAGTTTTTTATAAACATTTACATGCTTTCTTATCCTTTACAACCAACAATCCTCTCTAACCTTTCGTAACCTGGAGCAATCTGCAAACGCGAAATTGGTTGTTGTATCTTTGCAATGTCGAAAGGAACAAGGCAGCACGGACATTAAAGCTACAGCCGGCAGGCGGAAATGAACGTAACGGCAGTTCTGGAAGGCATGAGAGATAATAAACAAATAATGTATAACAACCAAAAAGAAAGGAAAGAAAAATGATTAGGTACAAACTTTATCAGAACCATAATTCAAACAGTAACACAAACGGTAAATGGTATGCACGCGCGGTGTGCGAGGAAACTTACGACACGGAGAAGTTGGCGGCTCACATGTCATCACACAGTTCGCCGTTCTCGGCCGGTGTTATCCACGGAGTGCTGAAAGACATGATAGCATGTATCAAGGAACTCGTGATGGACGGCAAGAACGTTAAGTTGGACGACTTGGCCATATTCTCGGCAGGCCTTAGAACATTGCCGGCAAATAGTCCCGAAGAGTTCACCGCCTCAGCCAACATCGACAGCGTCCGCCTGAGAGCGCGCTCAACAGGAGTGTTCCGCTCATCAGTTCTGACACGCGAGGCAAAGACCAAGCAGTTCTCACAATATACGGTAGGCGAGGGCAGCGAAGTAGAGATGCCATAATGCAGTAGAGTGAAGCTGCCATAAACATTAAGAAGCTTACTTTCATTGTGTTAACCCAAATCTGGAGTTATGATTCTGCCTGTATTTCTGCCTTGTGTAGAGCTGATTTTCGTTTGATTTTTCGCAGACATAGTGGTCTGTGTAAACGAAAAGACGCTTATAGGATACAAAAAGACGGATGGAAGTAGAAATACATAAAATAGACAAAACTATATGCGGTCTGATGATGATTTGGGTTTTGTAACGTTGACGGGCATTGGTCATGCAGATTTAAGCTGGCCGATGTCTGTCAACTTTGTTAATAAAACGGAAGCATGTCGTGAAGTATATCTTATGACAGTCAGACATTTAGCTCCTGCCTTGGCTGCTCTGGACTGTTTGTGCACCTGAAATTTTTATCGGTGCATTGATGTTGTTTACATCTATTTTTTATAAATTTGCCAATTGAAACACAGACAATTTTTATGATAAAGTTTAAGGATATAACAGAAGACGACAAGGAACTGATACAGAGTTTTACGCTTTGGGGCGAAAGACAAAACTGCGACCTGTCGTTCTCGAACCTGATAAGCTGGCGCTTTCTTTACAACACACAGTTTGCGATAGTGGACGACTATCTGGTGTTCCGTTTCTACATGGGGCATCATCTGGCCTACATGATGCCTGTGCCGCGGCCGAAGCGGCAAGAAGACGGTACGTTTAAGGTGGAGCCGTGTGACGAATGTTCGGTTAGCGTGATACGTGCCATACGCGACGACTCGATAGCCATGGGGCATCCGTTTCTGATGCTTGGCGTATGCAACTATATGCGCGACATCATTGAGGAGCATTTCCCCGACACGTTCGACATAAAGCCCGACCGCGACTTCAGCGACTATATCTACACTCGCGACAAACTGATAAATCTTTCGGGAAAGAAACTGCAGAGCAAGCGCAACCACATAAACAAGTTTAAGAACCTTTATCCTGACTACAGATACCGCGAGCTTACGCCCGACCTTATTCCGCAATGCCTCGAACTGGAACGGCAGTGGCGCCGCACGTCGAAAGACGACAACGGAGATGTGCCCGATGAAGACCTTTCAGAGGAACTGCGCTCAATGACGCGTGCGTTTAACCGATGGGATAGGCTGGGACTTGTGGGCGGAACAATATTTGTAGGCGACAAACTTGTGGCCTTCACCTTCGGCTGCCCGATAAACCAGTGTACGTTTGACGTGTGTGTTGAGAAGGCCGACGTAAACTATGAAGGTGCGTTCACGATAATAAACCAGGAGTTTGTGAAGCATCTGCCCGAGCAGTATTATTACATCAACCGTGAGGAAGATATGGGCGACGAAGGACTGCGGCGCGCCAAACTGTCGTATAAGCCCGACATACTGCTTGAGAAGAACGTGATAATGGAGAAACATCCGCTGGCGGCATTTGAAGACCAGGACCGCATAAAGGAAGAAACGCGCGAGATATGGAAACAGGTGTTCAACGATCCCGACAAGTTTATCGACCTTTACTTCTCGCGTGTCTACCGCAGCGAGTATAACGTGTGCTGCCAGATAGACGGAAAGGTGGTGGCTGCGCTGCAGACATTGCCTTACACCATGCTTTATGACGGACGCGAGGTGAAGACTGTATATGTAAGCGGAGTTAGCACACGGCCGGAATATCGCCATCAGGACATAGGCAACAACCTTATGCGGCAGGCACATTTCCGCGTATATTACAGGGAAATAGTGTTTGCTTCTCTTATTCCTGCCGAGGAATGGCTATATGAATGGTATGAGAAATGCGGCTATGCCCGTGTGATGACATGCACGCCTCCACCGGCAGATGCCATGGCTACGTCGTTTGAAGAGTTCGACCGCATTCAGCGCGCAAAGCGTTGTGTGCTTCTGCATGATGAAGAAGGCTATGAGGTTATACGCGAAGACATACGCCAGGCAGGTGATGAATATCGTCCGCAGGCCAAGAACATTCAGGCCATGTTGCGCGTGATAAACGCCAAGAAGGCTCTAGAACTGTATTCCGAACTGAATCCTGACAAAGATATGGTGCTGAGGGTTGAAGGTGATGCCGACATTCCGATGAATAATGCCTACTATGTAATAAAGAACGGAAAGGTGCGCCAGACGGATGAGCCTTACGCCGATGCCTTGAAGCTGACAATAAACGGCCTGGCAGAATTTCTGTTTGATGGCGTAGGGGCGGAAATGAACCTGATGCTGAATTAAGTTAAACCCAAATCAGTCATTAGACCGCATATAGCTTTATCTATTTCGTGCATTCATGCTTTCAGTCCGTATTTTTGTTTCTATTGGCGTATTTTTGTTCGCTTTTTCTTGACATAGCCCGCTATGTCTGCGAAAAATCTAACGAAAATCCGCTCAATATAAAGCAAAAATCCCGGTCGAATACTAATGCCAGATTTGGGTTAAAAGTGAAAATATAAAAGTGAAAAATCCATTAGCTATCTTGCTTTAATACAATGGCTAATGGATTCTTCACTTTTCACTTTTATCTTTTCACTTCTTAGAGTTTCGTTTTCAGCTCGTAAAGTTTTGTAGAGTTGCTGCCTTTGATGAGTATGCAGAAGCCTTCTGGCTTGTTTTCGTCAATGGCTTGCTTAACCTCTTCAACGTTGTTGAACTTGCGGAACGGGCAGTCAGTAGATTTAAACTCATCTCCTACGAGCCACACCTGTTCGATATCTAAGGCTTTCAGCATGTCTGCAACCTTTTGATGTTCCTCGTCGCTCAATTCGCCAAGTTCCTTCATTGCGCCTATTATGGCCATCTTGTGGTCGGCCTTAATCTCTTTGAAGTTCTTCAGTGCAGCCTCCATGCTTGTCGGGTTGGCGTTGTATGCATCGATAATCAGTTTGTTGTTTGCCGTAACCTCCAGTTCCGAGCGGTTGTTGGTAGGCACATAGTTGGCAAGTGCATGGCATATCTGCTCCTCGGTAACGTCGAAATAAAGACCTATACATGCTGCAGCGAGCATGTTGTATATGTTGTAGCTGCCAATCATGTGTGTCCTTACCTCGTTCCACTGGGCTTTGCAGTGGCGCCATCTGAAGTTGAGGAACGGGTCGCATGACAGAAACTCTCCGCATACGCTAAGTTCATCGCTGTCCATGGTGCCGTATTTTATAAGGTTCAGTCCGCTTGAAATCTTCAGCAGATGCTCGTTTTCGTTGTGTATGAACACCGTGCCGTTGTGCTCGCGCAGATAGTCGTAGAGTTCACCCTTGGTGCGTATCACACCTTCAAACGAGCCGAAACCTTTAAGGTGAGCCTTGCCCACGTTGGTTATTATGCCGTAGTCAGGTTCGACGATGTTGACCAAAGTCTTGATTTCGCCCGGATGGTTGGCTCCCATCTCTATCACGGCAATATCGTTTTCGGCCGTGAGGCGCAGCAGCGTCTTAGGCACGCCGATGTGGTTGTTGAAATTGCCCTGAGTGTAGAGCACGTTATATTTTTCGGTCAATACGGTTGCCACGAGTTCCTTTGTCGTGGTCTTACCGTTGGTGCCGGTTATTCCAATGATTTTAGTTCCAAGTTTGCGGCGGTGGTAGTTGGCCAGCTGCTGCAGCGTGGTCAGACAGTCGTCAGTAAGAATATACCTGCTGTCGCCTTCAACGGCAAACTCTTTTTCGTCGATAACGGCATACGAACAGCCCTGTTCAAGAGCCTTGGCAGCAAAGGCGTTGCCGTTGAACGATTCGCCTTTCAGCGCAAAGAAAATAGAACCTTTAGGGCAGTCGCGGCTGTCGGTGGTAACCTGCGGATGCTCGGTGAAGATTCTGTATAATTCTGATATGTCCATGTGTGATAGTTTTATTGGGTGCAAAAGTACATCAAAAAATCGTACCATGACAATTTTGCGGCCAAATAATAATCTGTTCTGCACATATTTTCTTACCTTTGTAACTCTGTTGATACAGAAAAAATTATTGATGAAACAAAAGATATATTGTTATAAATGCTAATCTGAAACTTTTTGAATAAAATGAAATACGTAAACGAAACGGTGCGCCGCCAGGACCGCCTGCTCAACGAGGAGCGTGCCTTGCAGCTTATTAGAGACAGCGAATATGGAGTGTTGTCCATGGTAGATGCTGACGGTGGAGCCTATGGCCTGCCGCTGAATTATGTTTGGGACGGCGAACACAGCCTGTATATACATTGCGCTCCTGAAGGAAAGAAACTCAGGGCCTTGGAGCACAATCAGGATGCGTCGTTCTGCATAGTTGGCCATACTAATCTGTTGCCGTCTCGCTTCACTACCGAATATGAAAGTGTGGTGATGAAATGTCACGCTGTAACGGCGCTTGATGATGAAGAAAAGAGGCACGCACTGCAACTGCTGATAGACAAGTTGGCGCCTGAATATAAAGAAGCCGGAATTAAGGCCGCTGAAAAATCGTTTCATCGTGTAGGCATAATACGTCTTGACATAATTGAGTTCAGCGGCAAGTGTAAGGCTGTTCCGTCGGCTCTTTGAGGTTTAAACCCAAATCAGGCGGCTTGGATATAAATATATTTTCCGACTTGTTTTTATTCTTTATAAAAAACGTCAAAAATATAAAGAGTCTCGATATTTATGAGTATTTTTGCCATCTGTTGAGATTAATTTTATTCTTTAATTTATATTGTGAAAAGCTTTATTCCATATATATTGAACGTTAACGGGCAACTGATTGATTTGTCTGAGCCTTGTGTTATGGGCATTCTCAATGCCACTCCCGATTCTTTTTATGCCGGCAGCCGCAAGCAGACTGAAGCTGAGATTGCTGCAAGGGCCGACCAGATAATAGCCGAAGGCGGCAAGATTATCGACGTAGGGGCTTTCTCTACGCGCCCCGGTGCGGCTCATGTTACTGAGGAAGAAGAAATGGAACGCATGCGCATGGCATTGAAAGCCGTAAGAAGCGTGCAGCCCGATGCCCCCGTTTCTGTCGACACGTTCAGACCCGAAGTGGCCCGCATGGCTGTTGAAGAGTTTGGGGCTGGCATAATAAATGATGTATCTGAAGGCAACGTCAATGGTGCTTTCGGCGGCAGCGAGGCTTATACGGCAGGCGATGAGGTCGGCGAAGGCGGATGTGAGTGTCCAGAGATGTTCAGGATGGTGGCCCGTCTTGGCGTGCCTTACATACTCATGTCGGTCAAGCCCGACATAATGAGCATGATGAAGGCTTTTGCTCATGAAGTGCAGACGCTCCATTCTCTTGGTGTTAAGGACGTGATTCTCGACCCTGGCTTCGGCTTCGGCAAGACGCTTGAGCAGAATTATGAACTGCTTGCCTCTTTGGGAAAGTTGCGCGAGTTTAATCTTCCGCTGCTTGTCGGCGTGTCGCGCAAGTCGATGATTGCGCGCCTGCTCGGCACTGATGCTGATCATTCGCTCAACGGCACATCAGTTGTCAACACCATTGCCATGATTAATTCGGGTGCGTCAATTCTGAGAGTACACGACGTAAAGCCGTGTGTTGAGGCTGTTACTATTGTAAAAGAAGTATTTAAGTATGTTTGAATTTGGCATAAAAGATTTTGTCGATATATTTTGCGTAGCCCTGATGCTGTATTATATTTACAGACTGATGAAGGAGTCGCGCTCGCTCAACGTGTTTATCGGCATCATGGTGTTCATCGTTGTCTGGCTGTTTGTAAGTCAGATTCTTGAGATGCGCCTGCTCGGAAGCATTATGGACAAGCTGGTAAGCGTGGGTGTCATTGCCATAATAATATTGTTTCAGGAAGAAATACGCAAGTTCTTGTATAATCTTGGTGCGCACCGCCGCGTGAACGGAATAATAAGGCTCTTTGTCTCGGGCGACAATAAGGATAAGGTGGACATGGAGTCGATAATGCCTGTCGTGATGGCTTGCATGAACATGGGCAAGGCGCGCATCGGAGCGCTCATTGTCATCGAGCGCATATCGTCGCTCGACGATATCGTTGAAACCGGCGACATCATCGATGCAAACATAAACCAGCGACTTATAGAGAATATCTTCTTCAAGAATTCGCCTCTGCACGACGGTGCAATGGTCATATCAAAGAAGCGTATCAGGGCTGCGGGATGTATCCTTCCAGTGAGCCACAGCATAGATATCCCGAAGGAACTCGGACTGCGCCACCGTGCTGCAATGGGCATATCGCAGGACAGCGATGCCATAGCCATTGTCGTGTCAGAAGAGACCGGGCGCATTTCTGTGGCCATAAAGGGACAGTTCCACCTGCGCTTGTCGGCCGAACAGCTTGAGAGCATACTTACACGTGAACTTGACTTCTGATGCATGACGTCATGGCTTGTGCCTTTCCGGCATCCATGCCATGACGTCATGATTCATTTAACTACAGCCGTAATCAGTATTCAGCAGGCTGTAGTTTTATGTTGATTGTATTTCCGCTTTTTATTTTCTTGGTCATAGCGGACTGTTAATGGAAAGACAAACAATACTACAATAGAAAACAAGAAGACGGCAGAATACACCGATATGCTTATATAACATTTAGAACATATCTTGCCTGCTGATTTTGCTTTGTTTTATTTTATTCCTTTTATCTTGTTGATGCCGACAGTTTCCTTCGGGTTTCACATTGAAACAGATTTCATTCCCATATATTCTTCATGTCCTTTTTGATTTCTTTCTGATGACAAATTGCTTTTGTTTTCAATAATACGTATTACAAAAAGTATAAAATATTGTTTATTTAGTTAATGAAAGTAATTTTTATCTTGAAAATAATTAAAAAATGAAATTGTAACGCTTTTTTAATGCCTCGTATTTTTGTTTCTGAAAATAAAGAACTATATTTGTGAAGTCTCAATTTATAGTTTGTTATCATGATAGATTTTAAAAATTTCTCAGCTATTCAGACTTGTCTCGACGAGTATATGTCGCTTGCAGGCAAGAATGAAATTAACGACATGGAAGCCAACCGTGAGTTGGCCCGTGCCGGTTTGTTAGACGATTCTCTTCCAAATCCTGGCAAGCCATTAAGAATGCTGCTCGCCGGTTTGAGAGATGCTAATCTTTTGCCTCAGAATATTAGGCAGATATACGGAACATGGGTTATCCGGCTGTCTACGACGATAGCCAAATGTCCGCTTGTCAACCAGTTTCAGTATTGCTGAAAGTCAGCAGCTATAGGCTTGCCGGAAGAGATTAAATAACTGATTTTCAATGCACCTCATGGCATGTAAAAAGGCTGTGGAGTGCATTGAATTTATATGTGCCTTATGGCTGTTTCGGTTTAACGGTTGTTTACCTTACACGCTTATTGGCGTTAAATAATGCTAATGACATTCAACTTTAGCGCAACTTATCCGTCTTATACGTAAATTTGCAACAAATTATAACCTAAAAATAAACGAAAATTTATGATGAAGAAGAATTTATTGATTGTATCATTGGTTGCAGGATGCTTCATGGTGAGCAGCTGCGTAAGTAAAAAGGACTTGGAAAACTGCCAGCTTGAGAACAAGGAACTGACAAATAAATATCAGGAAACACAAGGCAAACTCTCTGACGCTAACTCTGAACTTGCTGCAAGCAAGGTGCGCGTTACAAGTCTTGAGGAGCAGCTTGCTCAGACTAAGAGCGCATATGAGGCACTGCAGAGCTCGCTCGACAAGAGCCTTACTGCAAGCAACCAGACAACTGTGAACATCTCTAAGCTGGTTGACCAGATCAACGAGTCAAACCAGTACATCCGTCACCTCGTTGAGGTTAAGAGCAAGAGCGACTCTCTGAACCTTATCCTCACAAATAACCTTACACGCTCGCTCAGCAAGGAAGAGCTGAAAGAGGTTGACGTTCAGGTGCTCAAGGGTGTTGTTTACATCTCTCTTGCCGACAACATGCTCTACAAGAGCGGAAGCTACGAGATCAACGACCGTGCAGCCGAGACTTTGAGCAAGATTGCAAAGATTATCAAGGACTATAAGGACTATGATGTGCTCATCGAGGGTAACACCGACAACGTGCCTGTAAACACATCTTCAGCTGCGATGAAGAACATTCGCAACAACTGGGATTTGTCTTGTCTCCGTGCATCAAGCGTTGTTCAGGCTCTTATCAATCTGTATGGCGTAGAGCCGAAGCGTCTTACTGCCGGTGGACGTGGCGAGTTCAACCCTGTTACATCTAACGATACTGAGGTTGGCAAGCAGCGCAACCGCCGCACTCAGATTATCATCACTCCGAAACTCGACCAGTTCATGGACCTTATCGACAAGGCTCCCGAGAGTGCTGAATAATCAGAACATTAGAACTTAGATAATATAATCATAAGGTCGGACATACGGCAGGCGCCGTTTGTCTGGCCTTTTTCTTTTTTATATCCTTTTCATAAATGCCCTAGGCTTTCTGCCTTTTGTCTTTTTCCTATAGTATGTGTTTTTGCTTTTGGGGGATTGTTGTGTCGTATGCCTACGTGTCTCTGCATCATCTCAATATGTTTTCATGTTATTTTTGTGCTCTTGCTGCCGTTTTCGTGTTAAGTTTCTCATTTCTTTCCTTGCCGTTTATTGCTTGCGTTGGAGTATGTGGTGCGGATGTTGCTCAAAACCATTGGTTTTCATTCAAAAAAGCGGCCGTTTTTGCTTCAAAAGTGGCCCGTTTTCGGGGTGAAAACAATAGGTTAATGATTTGAAACTTATTCATGCGGTTTTACTTTCACTATTTGCGCTTTTGACGTTTAGTTTTGCCTGGTTGAAATAAAACCGGATCAGTTTCCTTACACTTTTTCGTGCCTTTCTTTTTGCTGCTTTGTCTTGTCCTTGTCGTTGTGCTTTTTCGGACTTCTGTTCAGATGTCCGTTATTGTTCTTCCGGCCTGCGCACGCGTAGACAAAAGATACTGTCAACGCTGCGCAGGCCGGTAGCCTTTTTCTTCAGTATTATCTGTTCATCACCTTCCAGGTCTTTCCGTCCTGTACGATAATCATTATTCCTTTATAGTCTTTTGGCGAAGCTATTCTCTGTCCGTCAGCGGTGTATGCCTTGTATGGCTTCTGCATGTCCGGCGTGCAGTCAGCCGTAGTTTCGTCTATTCCCGTAGTCGTCCTTTTGCCTGTTATTGTCATTCTTTTTATTTCCCATGTTCCGGCCTCCGAGTCGTTGCTCTTGTAGTGGAACACTATGCTGATTTTCTTTCCGGCATAGCTGTTTAGCGATATCTCGCCTGAGTCGATAAACGTCCAGTTGTTGCCTGCCGGCCATGTTATTCCGTCGAGTGCGGTTGTAGTTCCGTCGCATATTACTTCTACGCTGAATGTGCTTTCGGGCGACTTGCAGAAGTTTATTGCATGGTTAAATGTCAGTGTTGCCTCGCTGAATCCTGTAAGGTCTATTTCAGGAGAAGTCAGCGTTGCTTCTGCCGCGTATGCCCTGTTGTTGGCATATCCTGTGCCTTTCCATCCATATTTCGTGTCTCTTATCCACACCTCAAATCCGCTGTATGGTTCGCTTATGTTCTTTGCCGTGAAGCTGCCGGTTTCTGATGTGAATGTTGCCTGATATATTGTTTCTTCCGTAGGAACGTCCGGATTATCTGTATAGTCAGATGTCGTTACGGTGTTTTCCGGGTCGAAGGCATAGTCTATGCTGTCGCCCCATATATATTCCATGAGGTTGGGGAAGTCCACAAACGGATTGCGGTTGCCCTGAATCTTGTACACTTCGTTGTTGCGCTCCACTTCCGTCTGGTCAACGCCGTCGGTCTTGGCCCACTCTATATATAAGGTGTATGCCCATTCGCGCAGGGTGGGGTAGTCTCCTTGCTGAAGTATCTGCAGGGCCTGCGTGCCCGACCATGTAAAGTCCTGGTATGCCGTAGCCATATACATATATCCTCGCGCAAAGTCGCCTTTCCATTTGTCTGCCGGCTCCCACAGCTTATATCCGTTGCTGCCCGTGCCCACCTTGGTGCATCCGTTGTCGGTGCTGGCGTTGTTAACCTTTCCCATCGGGTAGTTCGATTTTGCCGAGTTTATCTTCTGTTCCGACGGCATCAGGTTATACAGGTCTTTGTATGCCTGGTTTTCGCTTCCGCCCCACCAGCTTTTCGGGAAAGAGTGCTCTATGTTCATGCCGCTTACAGCCTGACCTTTGTTGCCGAAGTATCTTTTGTCGTTGCTGTAGCGGTCAACCACCTGTCCGTCGTCCAGGCGGTCTGTCGTGTAGAAGCCTTCCCATGTGCGTCCTGAGCCTGAGCCGTATTTTAGCACGGTGGCATTCTTTATTATGTTATGCACTGCCGTTTTCAGTTCGGCTCCCTTCTTGCCTTTCAGCGAACTGTAATAGTTTTGCGGAATCTGTGCTATTG
>ULMB01011616.1_pt1 | contig 16275 bp, 7 predicted proteins | sample 1951571 | NCBI WGS metagenome assembly ULMB01 (sample SAMEA4835542, study PRJEB28245) | human gut metagenome | biome: gut microbiome; material: fecal sample | place: Denmark | collected 2008 | reverse complement strand
TCCACAAGAGTATCGAATTTTTCACTCTTCACTTTTCGTTCTTCACTTAAACATGCTCCTTTAACCACTGAAAGTTTTATTTTCTCTTTTCCGGGTATGCATATTGTCTAATTTTTATACACCACTGTCCAAGTTTTAGACATGTACGCAAATGGGGTGTTAGTCTATCTTTCTGATATACAGTAAAATACGTTTTATGGCATAGTTTTGGCAGTTTAAATATTGTACAAATTAGAAAATTGCCCATAAAAGCACAACCTTAGTGTCTGCCGACTTGCAGTTAGCCTTGCATCCCGTATGCATACACATAACAGACGAGGTAATATTTAATCCATATCTTTCAAAAACACGATATGGAAAATCGTATATAAAAATATTGACAGAAAGAACAATAAAATTATAAATATGAAAAAACTTACAATACCAATTATCATGCTTCTTGCACATACAAAAGCCAATACACAGCAGATAAAAGGCAAGGTGGTAAAGAATCTATGTATGCCTATGGAATATTCCTGCATGGCACTGATAAAAACAGCTGACTCGAATCTGATAACAAGAGAACTTACGGACAAAGAAGGTAAATTCGTTGTAAACGACACTAAATACAACGATACTCTGACTGTGAGAACAACACCGCTGGGTTATGAAACGGCTTATGCCGACATACCGCTGAACAGAAAATCCTTATACTCAATTCCGGCAGATTTTCTGTTGAATTCAATTACTCGTACAAATCAAACGGTATATTAACCTTTGTGGCTACATATCAAATTGCACGGGTATAATTTAAATTGACTAAGGCAAGATAACAATACCTGTATTGTATGCCTTAAATATAACTTTCAACAAAAAAGATAATGAATTATGAGAACATTTGCTTTAATTTTTATATTAATACTAACGTCAACGTTGTACGCACAAAACAATACAATAGTTTTAGATGGAACCGTTCAGGATGATAAAAACAGGTCTATATCCAATGCGACAATAATTATTTCATCAAAAAACGACAGCAAGGCCACATTTCAGACAGTATCCAATAAAGAAGGCAAATTTAAGATAAAAAACATATCGATTGGCTACTACAACATGAAGGTATCCCATTTGGAATATGAGACCTATAATAATGATTTATCATTGAAAAAAGACACATCCACCAATGTGCTCCTCATGACTAAAGTTTCAGAAATGCTCGATGAAGTTATAGTCATGGCAAAATATTCAGACATAAAACCAAACGGAGAAACAAGTATTCGTGTGAAAGGAAACCCTCTTGCCAAGGGGAAAACTCTGTCTGAATTTTTACAGTTTATACGCGACCTTGATGTCTCAAACGATGAAATAAGTGTCCGCGGACGTAAAAACACGTTATACTATCTTGACAATCAGCCAATATCGTTTGAACAGCTGAAAAACATTCAGCCGTCAATGATAGCGCACATAGACATCATTCCACATGCGGATGCCTCCTACGGCATTAATGCAACAGGAGGTGTTATAAAGATATTTTTACGTGAAGAAGGAGGCGTTATTGGATCAGTTACACTTGCAGGTAAAGCAGACTACAATGGAATAAAAAGCACGAGCCCAATGGCCACCATTCTGTATAACCGCGGAAAATTTAGCGTAAAGAACTTTTTATCTGGAGTTCCTTATAGCCGTTCAACATCAATGTTCGAACAACAGACAGAAACAGCACAAAACAAGACTGTTACTGATACAAAAAATAATAACCGTTTCAAAAGTTTGAGAGACAACCTTTCATTAAGGTATTCTTTCAATAAAGTAACGTGGCTTGATGTTTACGGTGGAACTGATTTCAGCTGGCTCCGCTCCGGCCAAAACAGCACGGACGGCAATAATATTCTTTCAACATCAGGGAAAAATAAAATTTCTGGATATAATGCCGGCATACAATATCAGCAAGGTTTTGGAAAAGACAGCCTCAACTATTTTAGATTACGTGCAGAATATTCAAAAAACAAAGAAAACGAGAATGCTGATTATTTATATAACGGCATTGCTGATAATGCTGCGCTAAAAAGCAATTCAGACCACTTTTCTGTGCAACCAATAGTACATTTTAAAACAACAGCCAACTCAGGCTTAAACATCGGATTGGAATATTACTATCTTATAGACAGACACGAAGACAATGGAACCACAACTCTTGGATATATTCCTACCGGACACTATACAAATAAAGGATATGATTATGGCGCATGGATTGATTACAATATTTTAATAAAAAAGAAATTCTATGTGTATTTTGCGCTACAATATCACGGCACACAGAACATATACAGTGATTATAGGTCGCCTGAGAATAGCACAAGGAGTTGGGAAGACGGTGTATATCCGTCGTTATTCGCACAATGGCTTATAAACTCAGCAAAAGGACGTTATTTGACATTCGGGTTTAAGCACTATTATTCATTACCCAATTATAATTACCGGATTCCTTCCGTCGTATGGCAAAGCAACAACCTTTATAGTATAGGTAATACAAATCTGAAGAAAGAGAACTTTTACAATATGGAAATATATTATTCTTTTAATTCAAACTGGCTTGCCAGTTATAATCTGACTTATTGTGATGACGCGATAAGAATCATGACCTATCAAGACGAAACCCGCAACGGGACTTATTATACAAAGCCAGAGAATAAGGGAATATCCGTAACTCATACTTTTAGAATTGGATATACAACTAAGCCATTTAAATTTTGGTATAACAAAAACGGATTGTATGTTACACTTACACATGAAAGTATGCCAGGAAAAAGCATAAACAATGCAAGCATATTTTTCAGAAACGATAACAATTTCACTTTATGCCGGTGGCTGGATTTGACACTGGGAATACAGGCCGAGAACAAAGGTAAATCACTTGAATACGATTATAACGGCGGATTCTGGCTGAACGCAGGAGCATATATGTCATTTTTCAACAATAATCTAAATGTAGCATTAAAATGCAACCAACTGATATACACACGCAATAAAAAAACGATATATGGCAGCGACTGGACTTCAATACAAAAGAACTTGTCACACAACACACAGATAAATCTGCAGGTTACATGGAATTTCAATGCAGGAAAGAAAATAAAAAATAAAAATCTACCTTCTGTAAACAGTATGCAAAGGAATGTACCAACATTGATGAAATAAAAATGAAAGACTTTAAGATATACCTTCAGAACGACGTGCAGTAGTGCTGCACAGTATGCTTGTGCATGATATGCAGCCAATATGGGGCAGATTACAGCTTCGACAGTCTGTCGAAGCTGTATTTCACCACGTCAGAAAGCGTGTCGCTTGCTATTAGGGTGACCCATATTTGGATCTTGATGGCAATGCACCTTGATGCCACCCTTCTTCCTGCTCGTCTTAGGATGCCGCTCGACACCCTTGAATATAACGTTGGAGAAAAGACTTAGCGTTGTTGAATCGGTGATTTTCAGCCGTCTAATCCACTCCTCACCGCCATTCCTACGGCTGTCCAACGAAATGTGTACTTTTACCCATGGTTAAATCTTTTTTTTGTTTGGCGACTTCAAAAGATAACCAAAATGGCTGACATCATTCTAGATGCCACCCCTTAATTTTAATGGGTTATCGGATTGCTTACCGGACAGTAATAAAATTAAAATAATGTAGTTCACATCAAAAGCGGGCCAGGATAACTGAACGGCAGCATTTGTGAAGCCACTGTGGGCGTTGAATAAAAACTCAACACGGCACAATACTTCACAAAATGTCGCCGCGATATTTTATCAACAGCAAAGACACCAAGCATCACACGGGCAATGACAGCGGCTGCAACGACATCATATAGGTACAGTCTACGCTGCAATTGTCATTAACCAGAGGAAATTCACAATGAACGCCAAACTATGTTACGCACAATGCATGAGACATGGCACAATGCATCTACATGAAGATTTTTTTATGTCTGTCAGCAATATTAATCTCAGACAGAAACGACAAGGATACTTGCTATACGCAAAAAGTTAAACCGTTAAGACTAATTAACCTGTAAAAACACTGACGTATCTCAATAAAATTTCATATATTTGCATTCTGATAACCCGCACCATGATATGGTGGGGTGTAGCATGTACTTTTGAAAAACAACTGAATAATATAAAAATATCATGGACATAGTTGAAAGATTTTTGAATTACGTAAGCTTCGACACACAGTCGGCCGAAGACAGCCAGACCGTGCCGAGCACAGCCAAACAACTTGATTTTGCAAAATATCTCAGAGATGAACTCAAGGACGAGGGCTTTGATGATGTTGAGATGGACGACAACGGCTACGTTTATGCCACACTGAAATCTAACATCAAGAAGGAAGTTCCTACTATAGGTTTCATCAGCCACTACGACACGTCTCCAGACTGCAGTGGCAAGGATGTGAAGCCTCGCATTGTCAAGAACTACGACGGAAAGGACATCGAACTGTCACCTGGCATAATATCATCAACAAAGAAATTCCCCGAACTGCTGCAGCATGTAGGTGAAGACCTTATCGTTACCGACGGTCACACTCTGCTGGGAGCTGACGACAAGGCTGGTATAGCCGAAATCGTACAGGCCATGTGCTGGTTGCGCGACCATAAGGAGATACCTCACGGCGACATACGCATGGGCTTCAATCCTGACGAGGAGATTGGCATGGGCGCTCACCACTTTGACGTTGAGAAGTTTGGATGTGAATGGGCATACACAATGGACGGCGGCGACCTGGGCGACCTCGAGTTTGAAAACTTCAACGCTGCTTCTGCCAAGATAAACATCAAGGGCGTTAGCGTTCATCCGGGATATGCCAAGGGCAAGATGATAAACGCCAACCGCCTGGCTGCTGAGTTTGCAGCAATGCTGCCGGCTGACGAGACACCGGAGACAACAGAAGGTTATGAAGGATTCTATCATCTGCTGGGCATCGAGTCGAACATAGAGAACGCCAAGCTGTCTTATATCATCCGCGACCACGACCGCGATAAGTTTGAGGAGCGCAAGGCCTTCATCGAGAAATGCGTTGTAGAGATGAACAAGAAGTATGGCGAAGGCACAGTTACGGCTGACGTGAAAGACCAGTATTACAACATGAAGGAGATGATAGATCCGAAGATGCACGTTATCGACATCGTGCTCAAGGCCATGCAGGACAGCGGTGTGCCTCCTAAGGTAGAGCCTATCCGCGGCGGAACCGACGGAGCTCAGCTGTCGTTCAAGGGTCTGCCCTGTCCTAATATCTTTGCCGGCGGCGTAAACTTCCATGGACCTTACGAGTTTATTTCTGTTCAGGTTATGGAAAAGGCCATGCAGGTAATCGTGAAGATATGTGAGATTACGGCCGAATATAACGACTGATAACATATCGTGCGGCATGCACGCACGCCTTGTCCTGCCGTTGCATGGCATAATTCAGCCTGCATGCGGTATGGCCGGCGGCGACATGCGGCAGTGGCATCATAAGCGGCACGCCTTAGCACATTGCGGTGTAAGGTGAGCCGCCACTTATACAAATACTTTTACAGGACTGAAAGCAGAATGTGGTTTTGTGTCTTGCCTGTATATAATCATGCAGGAGACAGTGTTGATAACTTCTGCTTTCAGCCCTGAACATTTAAACATATTGACAAAAACAGACAGTAAGAATGGGCGAACTTCCACACCTCGTGAAAGACCTGGCACTTATTCTTGTGGTGGCAGGCATAGTGACCATAGTTTTCAAGAAGCTTAAACAGCCGCTTGTGCTGGGGTATGTCGTGGCAGGATTCTTGGTAAGTCCGCACATGCCTTACATAATGTCGGTGGCTGACAGGGCCGACATCAGCACGTGGGGCGACATCGGCGTAATGTTCCTGCTCTTTTCGTTAGGTCTGGATTTCTCGTTCAAGAAGATACTTAAGATGGGCGCTTCGCCCATAATCTCCACGTGTTCCATCGTGTTCTGCATGATGATGCTGGGCATAGTCACGGGGCATCTGTTCGGCTGGAGCCGTATGGACAGCATCTTTCTCGGCGGTATGCTCGCCATGAGCTCCACCACCATTATATATAAAGCCTTCGACGACCTTGGCCTTAGGCAGCAGCGCTTTGCCGGACTGGTTATGAGTGTGCTGATACTTGAGGACATACTGGCCATTGTCATGATGGTTATGCTCTCGGCCATAGCCAACGGGTCGAATCCCGACGGAGGACAGATGATAGGCAGCCTGATGAAGATAGGCTTCTTTCTCATCCTGTGGTTTGTGGTGGGTATCTTCCTTATTCCGCTCATGCTTAGGTCAATGCGTAAGTTTATCAACAACGAGACGCTGCTCATCGTGGCTCTCGGTCTGTGCTGCGCCATGGCCGTACTGTCTACCAAGGTAGGCTTCAGCAGCGCCTTCGGAGCATTTGTCATGGGCTCAATCCTTGCCGAGACTATAGAGGCCGAGCGCATAATAAAGGTTGTAGAGCCTGTGAAGAATCTTTTCGGAGCCGTGTTCTTCGTGTCTGTCGGCATGCTTGTCGATCCCGCCATTCTTGTAGAATATTCATGGCCGATAGTAACTCTTGTGCTTGTAATTATTCTCGGGCAGGTTATTTTTGGCAGTTTGAGTTTCCTTATCGGCGGCCAGTCGCTCAAGTCGGCCATGCAGTGCGGTTTCTCCATGGCGCAGATAGGCGAGTTTTCGTTCATCATAGCCTCGCTTGGTCTTTCGCTCGGAGTCATCGGCAAGTTCCTTTATCCTGTTGTGGTTGCCGTTTCTGTGATAACCACTTTCCTTACACCCTATATGATACGCATGGCCACCCCGGCTTACGGCATGCTCGAACGCCGTCTGCCCAAAAAGTGGATTATGGCCATGAACAATCTTACGCTTGCCAAGCAGACCACGCAGCCCGAGGCAAAATGGCGCACCCTGATAAAGCAGATGGTGCGCATCACGGTGATTTATTCCATACTCTCGGGCGCATCCATAGCCCTTATGTTCACCTTCTTCCTGCCTTTCGTGCGTCAGCTTCTGCCTCACTGGTGGGCAAATGCTGCATGCGGACTGCTCACGCTGCTGTTTATATCTCCTTTCCTGAGGGCTATAATGATGAAGAAAAACCACAGTGAGGAGTTTAAGGCTCTTTGGAACAGCAATCCCTACAACCGTCTGCCGCTCATTCTGACAATCATTGTGAGAGTGGCCGTGGCTTCGGCGTTTGTGTTCTATATATGCTATTATCTTACACGCTTCACCAATGCGCTGATGATAAGCATAGCGCTTGCTGCCGTGGCACTTATGATAATATCGCGCTCGCTGAAGAAGAGAAGCATAAAGATGGAGCGCTTGTTCATGCAGAACCTGCGTTCAAGAGAGATTGTTGCTGAGGTCATGGGCCGTAGGCGTCCACTGTATGAAGGCCGCCTGCTCGACCGCGACGTGCATATCTCTGATTTCACCATTCCCGAAGATTCTCTATGGGCAGGCAAGATGCTGCGCGAACTGGAGTTCAGAAACAGATACGGGGTGCACATCAGCAGCATATTGCGTGGCAGCCAGAGGATAAACATCCCAAACGGAGGAACAATATTATTTCCCGGAGACAACATTCAGGCTATTGGCAGCGACGACCAGCTTACAGCCTTCAGCGAGGCCTTGAACGCAGAGCTGCATGATAAAGACCCGGAGATAGAGAAGCGCGAGATGAAACTCCATCAGGTGGTGATAAACCGCAACGGCATCTTTGCGGGCAAGACACTGCGTGACAGCGGCATACGTGATGTGTACAACTGTATGGTCGTAGGACTTGAGGAAGGCAAGGAGAACCTCTCGCAGATGGACCCGTCGCACAAGCTGCGTCACGGCGAGGCTATCTGGATTGTCGGCGAGCAGTACGACATAGAGCGCTTCTGCAGGGACAACGACCATGCGTCTGACTGCACGGCAGGCTGACCTTGTTCATGTCGCAAACAGCTATTGGGCTGGCAGGGCGGGCCAATGGCTTCTTAGATGCAAAAATGCATAACCGTCTAAGGCACAGATATATGTGCCGATTATGTTTTCATACTTGTATAAATGCTGGTGCAATAGGCATACGGGTGCACGTAAAACGTTAAATATTAAATAAAAAGGCGATTTTGGTGTGCTATTAGGTTTAATTTCTGTAAATTTGCACCCTGCATTATATGAGAACTAAAACCGTAATATTTGTATTGCTGTTTGCCTTCATATTTGTGATGGCAGACACCTCCTTGCCTTTGTTCAAGGAAAATGACAACGGGCGCGCGCAGAACGACTCTCTGAGTGTGGGCGACACGGTGTCGTCTGACTCCGTTCCGGCAGATTCGACAGATAAGTCAGGCGAGCCCGACACCACCAACATGGACTCGCTTCAACTCGCCATATATCACCATAACAAACAGGTGGACGACTCGATCAGGCTCGACAGCATAAACCGTAAGAAGTCGGGAGCGTTAGACGCCCCCGTTACCTTCTCGTCTGAAGACTCTATGGTCTATGACGCAAAGAGCAAGGTGGCGAGGCTATACGGCAACTCAAACGTGAAATATCAGAACATGGACCTCAGCAGCGACCGCATACAGATGAGCCTCGACAGCAGTCTGGTGCGTGCAACGGGTACTGCCGACTCAACCGGAGTCATATCCGGCACTCCGGTGTTCACCATGGGACAGGACAAATATGAGAGCGACACCATGGCCTTCAATTTCAAGACCAAGAAAGGCTTTATATATAATGTATATACTGAACAGGAAGACGGCTACCTGTCGAGCCAGCACTCAAAGCGCGACTCGAGCGGAGTGCTCTATCTTGAGCATGGACGCTACACCACGTGCGACCAGCCTCACCCTGACTTCTACATAGCCCTGTCGCGTGCAAAGGTGCGCCCCGGCAAGGATGTTGTGTTCGGTCCGGCCTATCTCGTAGTGGCAGATGTGCCGCTGCCACTGGCCATTCCTTACGGATTCTTTCCGTTCACCAAGAGCTATTCAAGCGGATTCATCATGCCGAGCTACGGAGACGAGAGTTCGCGCGGCTTCTATCTGCGTGACGGAGGATATTATTTTGCGATGAGCGACAAGTGGGATCTCAAGCTGCTTGGCGAAATCTACACAAAGGGATCGTGGGGATTGTCGGTGGCAAGCAACTACCGCAAGCGCTACCGCTATAACGGAAGCTTCTTCTTCAGCTACCAGAACACCAAGAACGGCGACAAGGGTATGCCCGACTATACCGAACAGACCAGCTTCAAGCTGCAGTGGAGTCATCGTCAGGATCCTAAGTCAAACCCTTTCAGCAGCCTTTCGGCGAGCGTCAACTTCGCCTCTACGAGCTATGAGCGCAACAACCTCAACAGTATGTATAATCCGCAGAGCTACACACAGAGTCTGCGAACGTCAAGCGTCAACTGGAGCACATCGTTCTCGAGCCTTGGCATGACCATCAGCGGATCGGCCAACCTCAGCCAGAGCATGATTGACTCTACCGTAAGCCTCACGCTGCCTGACCTCAACATTTCTGTGAGCCGCTTTTATCCGTTCAAGCGCAAGCACATAGCCGGCAAAGAGCGCTGGTATGAAAAGATCTCTATGAGCTATACCGGACAGTTCAGCAACTCTATCGATACGAAGGAAGACAAGCTCTTCAAGTCGAACCTCATAAAAGACTGGCGCAACGCTTTCCAGCACAATATTCCTATCAACGCCAACTTCACGCTGTTCAACTATATCAACATCAACCCCTCGTTCAACTTCACCGACCGCATGTACTCCAACAAGGTGATGAAGTCGTGGGATGAGCAGGCACAGACCGAGCGCACCGACACAACATACGGATTCTACAACGTATACAACTGGAGCATGAGCATCGGCGCCTCAACCAAGATGTACGGTTTCTGGGTTCCGTCGAAGAAGATTTTCGGCGACAAGATACAGGCCATACGCCACGTGCTGACGCCTCAGGTTACGTTCAGCTATGCGCCCGACTGCGGCTCGAGATACTATGAGACCTATCAGAAGACCGATGCCGACGGCAATGTAAGCCTCGTTGAATATTCACCATTTGAGAACGGCTTGTTCAATGTGCCGTCGAGGGGAAAGACGGGAAGCGTAACCTTCGACCTGTCGAATAACATAGAGATGAAGGTGAAGTCGGACAAAGACTCTACCGGATACAAGAAACTCAGCATTATAGATGAACTCGGATTCAATATGGGCTACAACATGGCCGCAAAGGAGAAACCTTGGAGCGACCTTACCGTAAGGCTCAGGCTGAAGTGGTGGAAGAACTATACATTCAACCTCAATGCCGTGTTTGCCACCTATGCTTACGAGCTTGACGATAACGGAAGACCATACGTCAGCAACCATACCGAGTACAGCAAGGGCCGCTTTGGCCGCTTCCAGGGTCTGTCGCAGAACATATCGTTCACCCTTAATCCCGAAAAGCTGAAGAAATGGTTCGGCGGAGGAAATGACGAAGAAGACGCCACGGAGGATGACAACAACACGGAGGACGACGACACCGGAATAGAGTCGAACGTTGACGACGACATGGTGAACGGACAGAACGGTGCAAGAAAGAAGAATGCAGGCAAGGCCGAGACCGATGCAGACGGATACATGAAATTCTCAATGCCATGGTCGCTCACATTCGGCTACGGAATAACGATGCGTGAGAACACAAGCGGAAAGTTCAACACCAAGACCATGCGCTATCCTTACGCATTTACGCAGACCCTGAACTTCAGCGGAAACATACGCATCAGCGACGGATGGAACATCAGCTTCTCTTCCGGTTACGACTTTGAAAACCATGACCTGTCTATGACCACTGCATCGCTGAGTCGCGACCTCCACTGCTTTAACATGAGCTGCTCTGTGGTGCTGGCTCCATACACATCTTACAACTTCTCGTTCAGATGTAATGCCGCCACTCTTACCGATGCACTTAAATACGACAAGCGCAGCGGCTACAGCAACGCCGTGCAGTGGTATTGATGTGAGGCGCAACCGCGTTAAAACTTTAACATTGAGCTGAACATAACAGTATTATAATAACAAGCCAGCTCGTTACATCCTTATTTAATAGTCAGTATTTCCTGATGATGGATGTAGCGAGTTGGCTTTTTTTATTCTTTATTTTCTGTATAGCTGCCGGCTATATATCAGACAGCTGTAATGCCTCTGTCGGCTTTAGTCTCTATCTGTCATTTTGTCCAAAATATGATGCTTTATTTCATACCTGCCGGCATCGGTTGATACAGATGTTGGCGGAGCATGGGCAGGCCAATGATTTGCCTTTGTTCTGTCAGATCCGTGCCATGTATACAGGCCGAAAATTGTAGTAGAATTTTTTAGGTCAAAAAACTGAAGGTAAAATATGTCTTCGTTGTTAACGGATGGTCTGAACTGCGGTTTGCATTATACGGACTGTAAGCAAAATGGCGTGATTAGGTTTCAAATCATTAACCTATCGTTTACGGGGCGTAAGTGGGCCGTTTTTGATGCAAAAGTGGCCGCTTTTTTGTCGTAAATGAATGGCTTTTTGTGGCAAGACCGGTGTCCTTTGGTCAGTTAAGGCGGGCATGACTAAAACTTATTATTTATTCTTGCGCCTGTGTTGCCTCATTTTGCCGGAAATGTGGGGCAGGGTGTGGGGTGGTGAGAGGGCTGTTAGGATAAGCCGTAATAATCCTGCGCATGTAAAAAAACAAACCGGGCAAAACATGTTGTGGATAATGTTCTGCCCGGTTTTATTATGTTTCAGATTTTCTTATTGGCCATATAGGCTTCAGATGCCCGTCAGGTGTTGTTGTCGTCAGGGCTGTCTGTATGGATATGCATTCAGAAGTTGAACGTGTGTTTGCCCGATCCGACCTGCTTTTCGGTGCCGTCGGGCAGCACTATGGTGGCGTCTGAGCCTACGGGTATGTTAACGGTGAGCGAACTGCGTGTGCAGCTGACGCTGATTTTGCCGTAGAGCGACTCTGTGCTTGCATTGACATATTTGAGGTCGCCCACGAGCGTTGGTTTTATCAGCAAGTGGCGCAGTCCGTAGGTGCCGGGGCGGTTTTGTATGCCTGCGAGAGTCTTGAAGAGCCATTCGTCTATCTGTCCCATCATGAAGTGGTTGAGCGACGAGCCTTGGTTGGGGTCCCACTGCTCGGTAAGCGTCGTGGCGCCGTGGCGCAGCTGGAAGCCGTAGCCCGGCGTCTCATAATGGTTCAGCATGGAGTAGAGCAGGTCGTTGAGTCCGTTCTGCGCAAGCGTCTGAAACAGGTAGCGGTTGCCCACGTCGCCCGTTGTCAGGCGTGTGCCGTGTGCCTTGATGTCGGCCACGAGACTGTTGAGCACTCCCTGCTTGTTGTTGCCCGTAAGTCCGAGATACAGCGGCAGGGCGTTGGATGTCTGGCTGCCAGTGCCGTAGGTGCATGAGTCGGCTTTGAAGAAGCGGCTGTTGAAGGCATCCGTGGCGTATGCCAGTAGCTTGGAGTATTTGTCTGCGTCGGCCGTGTTGCCCGTCATGCGTGCAGCGCGCGTCATCAGTTGTAGGTCGAAGATGTAGTGGGCCGTTGCCACAAGTGGTACGGGAGTGTTCTTTGAGAAGCCTGCACGCCATGGACCATAGTCGTACCAGTCGCCAAGTCCGTGGCTCACAATGCCGCTGTCGGCGCGCGACGTCAGATAGTCGACATATCGGCTCATGGCTCCGTAGTTGGCGGTGATGAGCGTGCTGTCGCCATACTGCTCATAATACATGAACGGCATGATGATGAGCGTGCTGCCCCATTCGGGCGAGTCGTCAAACAGATTGCCGAACGACACATACTGTGGCGCCGTGGTGGGCACCATGCCGTCAGACTTCTGTGTGTCGGTTATGTCGCGTATCACCTTTGGTGCAAAGCGCGTCATGTCGTAGTTGTAGAGAAGGCTGGGGCCGCACAGATGGTCTTGCTCGAGCCATCCCAGCTTTTCGCGGTGAGGACAGTCGGTCAGCACGGCCTGCATGTTGCTGCGCTCAGCCCTTTCTATGAGGCGGTGAGTCTTGGTGAACAGCTCGTTTGAACATTCAAACGACGACACCTCTCTGGCAGAGTTGTAAACGAAGCAGCTGCTGAGTTTCTTCAGTACGGGCAGCCCCTGCGGGTTTGGCTCTCCCTCGCGCACCGCACCCTCCACCTGTATGTAGCGGAAGCCGTAGTAGGAAAAGCGCGGATGCCATGTCTCCGTGCCGTCGCTGCCCAGGGTGTATTCGTAATAATGCTGGCGTCCGGTCTGCCTCTGGTCGCAGGCTCCCTGCTGAGTGAGCTTCTCGGCCACGAGCATTGTAACCTTTTGTCCGCGCTTGCCTTCTATTGTTATCTCAGGAAATCCTGCAAGATTCTGTCCCATGTCGGCAACAATCACAGACGGGTCTATTTCTCGTTTTGTGGCCTTTGACGCTGCTGCAAGCGAATCTGTATGTATCTTCATCCACGACTTCACGCCGTAGCGCTCCATTATCTTCACGGGCTGTGCAGTCTGTGGCGTCAGCGTGCCCGCTGGTCCCTCCATCAGTACGGCGTCATGCCATCTGCTGTCGTCGAATCCGGGCATATCGCATCCGGGCTGGCAGAGCCTTGCGTCGTAAGATTCGCCTCCGTAGATGCTGTTGAACGTTATCGGGCTCAGCGTGTACTTCCAGTCTTCGCCGCTCTTTATCACCTGGCGGCTGCCGTCGCTGAAGTTTATTTCCATGCGCATAATCATCTGCGGCGGGCCGAAGCTGGTCTGCAGCTTGCTGTAGCGGCCCATGCGCTGCACGTTGAAGAATCCGTTGCCCAGCAGCACGCTTATGGCGTTGCGCCCCTCTGCGAGCAGCTGTGTCACGTCGTAGGTGTTGTAGTAGACGGTCTTGTTGTATTCGCTCCAAAGCGGTGCAAACTCGCTGTCGCCGACCTTACGTCCGTTTATCTTCATCTCGTAGTGTCCCAGTCCGCTTATGTACACCACGGCATCTGTAATCTTCCTTTTGCCGGTGCTGAACTCTTTTCTCAGTATTATGCTTTTAGCAGACAGCGTGTCGGTGTCTTGCCATTTCGCCTTGAAGCTGTCTTTCTTGAACACAGAGTTGGCCCATCGTCCTTCGGGCAGCTTTGCGTCCGCTTTGGTTATGGCTCCAATCCATTTAGCCCCGAGGTATTCGGGCACCACTCTCACATATTGCTTCTGGCTCCATGCCGACTTCTTGCCGGCGGCGTCCCACACGCACACCTGCCAGTAGTAGCCGTGGCGGTTGCCCTTCAGCGGCGGCAGCGATATCAGCTGGCTTTCGGCCGACGCCGTCTTGCCCGAGTCGTAGACACTTTTGCCGGTTATGTTCTCAAAAATCCTTATGCGGTAGGCAGTCTGCCTGTCGCCGTTGGTGTCGGCCTTCATCTGCCAGCCCACGCGTATGTCGCCGGCTGTTACGGCCAGTCCGTCCTGATAGTTGCACGTAAGTTTTGTAACGGTGAGCTTCGCGCTCATGCTGCACGATACGAGCAGAAGGATAGATAACAGAAAATTTCTCATCTCTTTCAGTGTTTGTGCCCTTGCCTTTGCGGCAGGGCTGCGTTGAATTTGTCTTATTTATATGATGACGCCTTCAGTTGTCGGTTGTAACTTCTTTTGCGGCAGCTTTGTCGACTTTTGAACCTAAATTTGCCCTCTGCACCTTTGGCAACCCTTTTTTAGATATATTTATAAAGGTGGAGGCAAAGGCGCGGCATTCCTTAAAAAACTGAAACGCCGTTACAAAAATAGCCTGATAAGTGAGAATATGAAAATGTTTTTACGTATTTTTGTAAGAAAGATAAAGGCCGTGCCACCTGCCGGCTGAAGCAGCATACGGCGGCAGGATATGAGCTTTGTCTTGTTTTGACATAACCCTTAAAACATTGAGCTATGAAATATAAGATGCTTGTTCTGGACGTTGACGGAACATTGTTGAACGACAACAAGGAGGTAAGCAAGCGCACGCTGGCAACGCTGCGCAAGGTTCAGCAGATGGGCGTGCGAATAATGCTGGCGTCAGGGCGTCCGACATACGGACTGCTCGGACTTGCCAAGATGCTCGAGCTTGACACCTACAACGGATATGTGATGGCGTATAACGGCGGACAGGTTATAAGGGCTGCTGACGGCGAAGTGATATTTGAGCGCCGCATTAATCCCGAACTGATACCTTATCTTGAGAAGAAGGCCGACAAAAACGGATTTGGCATCCTTACTTATAATGAGGACTGTATTGTTACGAACATGCCTGACAATCCGCACATCAAGGCCGAAGCCGAGCTCAACGGCATGAAGATTGTCTATGAGGAGCATTTCTCCATAGCCATCGACTTCATTCCGTGCAAGTGCATGCTTGTCAGCGACGACGAGGAGGCTCTCGTAGGACTGGAGAACCACTGGAAGCGCCGTCTCGACGGTGTGCTCGACGTGTTCCGCTCAGAGCCGTTCTTCCTCGAGGTGGTAGGCTGCCGCGTCAACAAGGCCAACACGCTGGCTGCCGTAATGGAGATGGAGGGCATAAAGACAGACGACATCGTAGTATTCGGCGACGGCGTGGCCGATGTTACCATGTTGCAGCTGGCAAGTCTCGGAATTGCCATGGGCAATGCGCCCGGATCAGTGAAGCGTTGTGCCGACTATATCACACTGTCTAACAATGAAGACGGCGTGGCTGTGGCTGTTGAGAAGGCGTTCTTGGCAGAGGTGCGTCCGAGCGAGATTCCGCTCGATGAACTCAATGCCCAGTCGAAGTCTACGCTTATGGGCAACCTCGGCATACAGTACACCTATGCCTCTCACGACCGCGTTGAGGCCACTATGCCCGTTGACCACCGCAACCGTCAGCCGTTCGGCATCCTGCATGGCGGAGCCACGCTTGCGTTGGCAGAGACAGTGGCAGGGTTTGGCTCTATGATAATATGTAATCCCGACGAATATGTTGTCGGCATGCAGGTAAGCGGCAATCATATATCTTCGGCCCATGAGGGCGATACGGTGCGTGCCGTGGGCACCATTGTGCATAAGGGCCGTTCGTCTCATGTGTGGAACGTCGATGTGTTCACATCCACCGGCAAGCTCGTTTCGTCGGTGCGCGTAGTGAACAGCGTCATGAAGCGTAAATAGGCAGACATTGCAATCATGAGTATAATGTTTTTATATAAGCATAAAGCTGCTTGTCGGTTTTAATTTAAAATTAAATGAATGTCCGCATGTTCCCAAATT
>ULMB01006092.1_pt1 | contig 16377 bp, 18 predicted proteins | sample 1951571 | NCBI WGS metagenome assembly ULMB01 (sample SAMEA4835542, study PRJEB28245) | human gut metagenome | biome: gut microbiome; material: fecal sample | place: Denmark | collected 2008 | reverse complement strand
ACCACGTTCCTGCCACTGGCGGGTGATGTGGTAATACTTAGCACCTTTCTTCGCGGCACGTTTCGCAACCTGATAGGAGACTTCGGTCATGTTGCCGTAGTTGCCAGAGAATTTGATGCTGTCGAACGGGACCATCATCGCTGCTGTCGCTTTGTTCAGTTCTTCGACTTTAGTGCCGTCCGGGAGCGTGACGGTGTAACGCCCGCCTTTTGATGACTGGGTTTCAAAGAAGCGACCGACTTCAGAACTTGGTGATGCGGTAGTCGCAACACCCGGGATCTCAACTTTCTTCGCGGCTTCGCCACCGGCAGCCAGAGCTGCACGTCCTGCTTCGGAATCTGCCGGGATGACATCCGGGCTCTGGACGATACGTTTCTTAGCATCTTTTTTATAGATGAATGCAGTAATACGCTGGTTACCGCCCTGGTTGGCATCGATTTGACGAACAATGTAGAAAGAGTAGGCACCTTTCGCTTTTGCCGCTTTGGTGATGGCATCATTGACTTCTGGCTGGCTACGATAGAAGCCCTGGACGGTGACCGTGTCAAACGGTTCAATCAGAACAGCCTGATCTTTCGGCAGTTCGACAACACCGTTAATTACGCGATTACTTGTTTCTTCTGCTTTTTCAGCATCGGCTTTATAGAGGTCAGCGACCACACGCCAGTTACCGCTGTTACCAAAATCAGAAGTGTCGACAACATAAAAAGAGGCGGCACCTTCTTTATCTGCGCGACGAGAAACGGCTTTCACCGCTTCGCCAATAGCATTAAAACGACCGGTAACCACTACACGGTCAAAAGGTTTAACCGCTGCCGCTTGCTCCGGTGTCAGTTCTGTTGCTGCGTTAACGGAGAATGCCGTAGCAGAAAGCAGTGCCGACGCCAGGAGGGTGTTCTTAAGCTTCATAAAAATAATCCTTCGCCTTGCGCAAACCAGGTACTGGTATTGTTATTAACGAGAAACGTGGCTGATTATTGCATTTAAACGGTGTAACTGTCTGCGTCATTTTTCATATCACATTCCTTAAACCAATTTTAATTCTGCTCAAATGACCGTCTATGCTTAAAAAACAGCCGTATCACCATCAATACTACTGAAGCAACTGAATTGTATAAGTTAATTTAATGTTAAGTAGTGATTTGTACCGGGGCGATGTCTCGTTTTACCCGGCCGCCGAAGACAATTATCAGTCTTTATCCGGCGTTCTAAGGTGTTTATCCCACTATCACGGCTGAATCGTTAATATTTTGCGAGTTCACGCCGAAATACTGATTTTTGGCGCTAGATCACAGGCATAATTTTCAGTACGTTATAGGGCGTTTGTTACTAATTTATTTTAACGGAGTAACATTTAGCTCGTACATGAGCGGCTTGTGTGGCTCCTGACACAAGCAAACCATCATCAATAAAACCGATGGAAGGGAATATCATGCGAATTGGCATACCAAGAGAACGGTTAACCAATGAAACCCGTGTTGCAGCAACGCCAAAAACAGTGGAACAGCTGCTGAAACTGGGTTTTACCGTCGCGGTAGAGAGCGGCGCGGGTCAACTGGCAAGTTTTGACGATAAAGCGTTTGTGCAAGCGGGCGCTGAAATTGTAGAAGTGAATAGCGTCTGGCAGTCAGAGATCATTCTGAAGGTCAATGCGCCGTTAGATGATGAAATTGCGTTACTGAATCCTGGGACAACGCTGGTGAGTTTTATCTGGCCTGCGCAGAATCCGGAATTAATGCAAAAACTTGCGGAACGTAACGTGACCGTGATGGCGATGGACTCTGTGCCGCGTATCTCACGCGCACAATCGCTGGACGCACTAAGCTCGATGGCGAATATCGCCGGTTATCGCGCCATTGTTGAAGCTGCACATGAATTTGGGCGCTTCTTTACCGGACAAATCACTGCGGCCGGGAAAGTGCCACCGGCAAAAGTGATGGTGATTGGTGCCGGTGTCGCAGGTCTGGCCGCCATTGGCGCAGCAAACAGTCTCGGCGCGATTGTGCGTGCATTCGACACCCGCCCGGAAGTGAAAGAACAAGTTCAAAGTATGGGCGCAGAATTCCTCGAGCTGGATTTTAAAGAGGAAGCGGGCAGCGGCGATGGCTATGCCAAAGTGATGTCGGACGCGTTCATCAAAGCGGAAATGGAACTCTTTGCCGCCCAGGCAAAAGAGGTCGATATCATTGTCACCACCGCGCTTATTCCAGGCAAACCAGCGCCGAAGCTAATTACCCGTGAAATGGTTGACTCCATGAAGGCGGGCAGTGTGATTGTCGACCTGGCAGCCCAAAACGGCGGCAACTGTGAATACACCGTGCCGGGTGAAATCTTCACTACGGAAAATGGTGTCAAAGTAATTGGTTACACCGATCTTCCGGGCCGTCTGCCGACGCAATCCTCACAGCTTTACGGCACTAACCTCGTTAATCTGCTGAAACTGTTGTGCAAAGAGAAAGACGGCAACATCACTGTTGATTTTGATGATGTGGTGATTCGTGGCGTGACCGTGATCCGTGCGGGCGAAATTACCTGGCCGGCACCGCCGATTCAGGTATCAGCTCAGCCGCAGGCGGCACAAAAAGCGGCACCGGAAGTGAAAACTGAGGAAAAATGTGCCTGCTCACCGTGGCGTAAATACGCGTTGATGGCGTTGGCAATCATCCTTTTCGGCTGGATGGCAAGCGTTGCGCCAAAAGAGTTCCTTGGACACTTCACTGTGTTCGCGCTGGCCTGCGTTGTCGGTTATTACGTGGTGTGGAATGTATCGCACGCGCTGCATACACCGTTGATGTCGGTCACCAACGCGATTTCAGGGATTATTGTTGTCGGAGCACTGTTGCAGATTGGCCAGGGCGGCTGGGTTAGCTTCCTTAGTTTTATCGCGGTGCTTATAGCCAGCATTAATATTTTCGGTGGCTTCACCGTGACTCAGCGCATGCTGAAAATGTTCCGCAAAAATTAAGGGGTAACATATGTCTGGAGGATTAGTTACAGCTGCATACATTGTTGCCGCGATCCTGTTTATCTTCAGTCTGGCCGGTCTTTCGAAACATGAAACGTCTCGCCAGGGTAACAACTTCGGTATCGCCGGGATGGCGATTGCGTTAATCGCAACCATTTTTGGACCGGATACGGGTAATGTTGGCTGGATCTTGCTGGCGATGGTCATTGGTGGGGCAATTGGTATCCGGCTGGCGAAGAAAGTTGAAATGACCGAAATGCCAGAACTGGTGGCGATCCTGCACAGCTTCGTGGGTCTGGCGGCAGTGCTGGTTGGCTTTAACAGCTATCTGCATCATGACGCGGGAATGGCACCGATTCTGGTCAATATTCACCTGACGGAAGTGTTCCTCGGTATCTTCATCGGGGCGGTAACGTTCACGGGTTCGGTGGTGGCGTTCGGCAAACTGTGTGGCAAGATTTCGTCTAAACCGTTGATGCTGCCAAACCGTCACAAAATGAACCTGGCGGCTCTGGTCGTTTCCTTCCTGCTGCTGATTGTATTTGTTCGCACGGACAGCGTCGGCCTGCAAGTGCTGGCATTGCTGATAATGACCGCCATTGCGCTGGTATTCGGCTGGCATTTAGTCGCCTCCATCGGTGGTGCAGATATGCCTGTGGTGGTGTCGATGCTGAACTCGTACTCCGGCTGGGCGGCTGCGGCTGCGGGCTTTATGCTCAGCAACGACCTGCTGATTGTGACCGGTGCGCTGGTCGGTTCTTCGGGCGCTATCCTTTCTTACATTATGTGTAAGGCGATGAACCGTTCCTTTATCAGCGTTATTGCGGGTGGTTTCGGCACCGACGGCTCTTCTACTGGTGATGATCAGGAAGTGGGCGAGCACCGCGAAATCACCGCAGAAGAGACAGCGGAACTGCTGAAAAACTCCCATTCAGTGATCATTACTCCGGGGTACGGCATGGCAGTTGCGCAGGCGCAATATCCTGTCGCTGAAATTACCGAGAAACTGCGCGCTCGTGGTATCAACGTGCGTTTCGGTATCCACCCGGTTGCGGGGCGTTTGCCTGGACATATGAACGTATTGCTGGCTGAAGCAAAAGTACCGTATGACATCGTGCTGGAAATGGACGAGATCAACGATGACTTTGCTGATACCGATACCGTACTGGTGATTGGTGCTAACGATACGGTTAACCCGGCGGCGCAGGATGATCCGAAGAGTCCGATTGCTGGTATGCCTGTGCTGGAAGTGTGGAAAGCGCAGAACGTGATTGTCTTTAAACGTTCGATGAACACTGGCTATGCTGGTGTGCAAAACCCGCTGTTCTTCAAGGAAAACACCCACATGCTGTTTGGTGACGCCAAAGCCAGCGTGGATGCAATCCTGAAAGCTCTGTAACCCTGACGGCCTCTGCGGAGGCCGTCACTCTTTATTGAGATCGCTTAACAGAACGGCGATGCTTTGACCTCCCGCTGTTTGTTCAAGCGCAATTTTGACAATAATTGTCAACGGCACGGAAAGCAGCATACCCACCGGTCCTAACAACCATCCCCAAAAAATCAACGACAAAAATACCACCAATGTGGAAAGCCCCAGCCCACGTCCCATGATGCGCGGCTCCAGAATATTGCCGAAGACCAGATTAATCAGCAGATATCCCGCCAGCACCAGCAACGCTTCGTAGAAGCCATTAAACACCAGTACCTGAGCGATAGGGGGGATTGCCGCGAGAACTGAACCAATATTCGGGATGTAATTAAGCGCAAAGGCCAGCAATCCCCAGACAAAAGCGAAGCGAACATCGAGTGCGGCGAGCATCGCCCAGGCGACCTGGCCGGTGATGATGCTGATGGCTGTTTTCAGCACCAGATAATGAGACACACTGTCAATCGCACGCTGAATCGCCGCCATCCCTTCAACCGGACGCGCCATCATTTGCTGAAATTTTCCGGGCAATTGTGGCACTTCGAGCAACATAAACAGCACCGTCAGCAGCAATAAAAAGATTGATGACATGGCATTAGATAACTGCGTCAATAAGTTGGTGAGCAACGTCATCGCCGCGTTCGGATCAATGTAATGCGCCAGCTGGTCAACTGAGACATCAATCCCTACGCGTTGCAACAACGGTTCAATCGCTTGCAGCGGCGTCATAATAGAGTTGCGATATTGCGGTAACGTCCGCGTCAACTCATTGAGCGCGGAACCCAGATAAGCTAACAGCAACACCATCGCCATCACGATGATGGTCATCAAAATTGACACTGCCAGTACACGCGGCACACGCCAGCGGACCATGTGTTGCACCAGCGGGTTAAGAATAACAGCATTTTATCATTTAGTGTTTTTTGCTGTTTCATAATGTTTCAGGCTGTGCATTATGTTTTTGATTATCAACAGATTTGTGATTTTCCTTGTTCCAGCTTGTTTCACGTTGTAGCCCTTTGTGCAACGATCGGTGTAGTCACTGGTGTAGTCACTTTTTCGTAAAGAGGGGGTAAAACGTGAGCAGAGCAATGAACAAACTGAGCGATACCTTGCTAAGGAAACTTCATGGTAAGCCAGCGGAGAAAAACACGTTTTATAGTGATGGCGGAAACCTGAGCGTGAAATATTTAACATCAGGGAAATTGACCTGGTATTTCACATACAGGGCCGGAACGGGAAGGGAGACACGACCCGAACGCATTAAGCTGGGAAGTTATCCTGATCTGAGCCTGAAAGCAGCCAGGGAAAAAGCCGCACAGTGTCGCACATGGCTGGCTGAGGGGAAAAATCCACGTCATGAGATGAATTACACCGTACAGGAAGCGTTAAAGCCCGTAACGGTTGGCGATGCGCTCACCTACTGGCTTGAGTATTACGTAAAGGAAAACCGCGTGGATTATATCGCCCTGAAAAGGCGACTTAATAATCACGTAATACAGCAGATTGGTGCTATGCCGCTGGATAAATGCGAGCTACGGCACTGGCTGGCCTGTTTTGACCAGGTGGCAAAGCGAACGCCTGTTACTGCCGGATTCGTGCTACAGGCGTGCAAACAGGCGCTTAAGTTCTGCCGTAGGCGGCGCTATGCAATCAGCAACGTTCTGGACGATCTGAACGTGGCGGACGTTGGGAAAAAACCGGATATAAGCGAACGTGTCTTAAGTAACAAAGAACTTGGCGAATTATTGCAGGCACTGGACAAAAAAATATTTTCCCCTTACTACGTCGCGTTAATCCGCCTCCTGATTGTCTTCGGAGCCAGGACGGTAGAACTGAGGCTATCGGAGATCGGGGAGTGGGATTTTACGGAAATGCTATGGACCGTTCCGAAGGAGCACAGCAAAACGAAGGTCGCAATATTCCGGCCCATACCGGAAGCGATCCTGCCGTTCGTCACGCAGCTGGTGGAGCAGAACAGGCACACGGGCTTATTGCTGGGGGAAGCGAAACAGGAGGCCAGCGTATCGCAGTATGGAAGATTAGCGCACAGGAGGCTTAATCATCCTCACTGGTCACTGCATGACATCCGGCGCACCTTTACAACCATGCTGAACGATTTAGGCGTTGATCCGCATGTCGTGGAGCAGCTTACAGGTCATCAGATGCCAGGAATGCAGCGAGTTTATAATCATTCCCGTTATCTGGATGCTAAACGCAATGCGCTGGATATGTGGACGGAGCGGTTAGGGATACTGGCGGGAACACATGAAAACGTAACCACGCTACCAGTAGCCAGAAGAAAATAATTTTTTTCGTGTTTTTTCAGTATGCGCATACTGGATATGCGAACAGATACAACATGCAACAATGAGCAACAATGCGGAACAACTACGAACAAGAGGCGAAAAAGTGTACGGATTTATAAGTAGCTGATTTTTAATGTGTTACTGGTTTTTTATACACTAGCGAATCACTCTTTAAATAGCGATAAAAAAGGCATGAAACAATATTTTATGCCTTTGTATTAACATGAATTTAAATGATTTTATCCTGATTATTCCTGTTTCTGTAAACCATACGACCTCAACATTTGCCAACTCTGAATCATCCTGACACAATCAGACACATCCCAACGCAATAGAACACGAAATAACTCTTTAAGAAACGAAAGGGGGCAATAGTGTTAAGCACTGATCGGTTTATACGTGAAAAAGAATGCGAAAAGCTAACAGGCCTTAGCCGCTCATGCCGCTACCGCCTGGAAAAGGCCGGACAATTCCCATCACGTCGTAAACTTGGCGGTCGTTCCGTTGGCTGGTCTTTATCCGAGGTTCTGGCCTGGAAGGATAGCTGCAAGGCAGTTCATTAATCACGCTGGCGGCACACAGCCGCCACACATCAATCATCTGAACACAGAGCTATAACCATGAAGATTGAATATACGCCAGAACGTGGGCGGGGATTCGTTCGCCCTGGTGAGACTGGAAAACCACAAAATTGGGGTTTTTCAGGCATAAAAAAAGCGGCCCCGAAATGGAGCCGCCTTTCTGAACAGATAACCCGCTGCGCCGTTTGTGTGTGTGATCCCAAACATAAGCACGGGGATGATAGCCGCTATCAGGCTGGTGGGCAATGCAATCAGTCTGGTTCAGTTCGTTGCCATACCTGCAATGAGCGCTTTTCCCTGTACTCTTTAAGGAATTGCTCAAGGGCAAAAGCACATGGCGCGAATCTTTCTGATTCATGTTCTATCTTTCTGCGCCGTCTTTTCCGTGCCGGTGATAATGTTTTGGTCAATTCTTTATCGGTCATTGTGTTGTCCTGCATAGCAATGCGCCGTAATACCTTACACCACGGCGCTGATGGTGATTACTCTGGTTCTTTGGCCTTGCGGCGCTGGCGGCGTTTGATTTCGCCGCGCATGGCTGCGTTTATAAACTGTCCCGTGCTTTCGCCTTCTTCTTTCACGTTCTCCATGCCTTCAATAATTTCATGGGCAATACGTGCAGTTACAGATTGTGATTTTGCATTCTTTGGACCCGTTGCCATGTTTAACCCCTCATGTTTTTGGTGTAAGACAATATACACGAAAAAAAAATATTTTGAAGGGTTGACGTGTAAGACACCATTGTTTTACATTGTGTCTTACACCTTGTTGATGAAAGGCACAGAAACGACGAAACCCCGCACTGTAGGAGCAGTAACGGGGCTTCTAACCACCAACGATAGCGAAAGTATCGAGGTAGCTATGAGAAATCATACCACACACCCGCAAGGGCGGGATTCGCACGACCTGAATAAATACATCTGGCGTTTTATCGCCCTGAGCACGGCACAACCGCGCGTGATTACCATCGAGGCCACCAGCGAACAGGAAGCGCGTCAGCAATCTCCTGATGGCTGCGTGATGGTATTCGCTGCCCGTATTCGCCAGGGGGTAGGCCATGTGCAATAAAACCACACCGGACGCAGCAGCCGCCGCGCTCACTACGCTGATGCACGCGCTTATTGATATTTCTGTTATTGCTGACAGGGCGCATAAACACGCAGCCAGAGAATCAGAATGCATCTTCCATTATTTAGCATTTGTGCAGCTAAAAGCCGATCAGGCACTGGATAAGGCCGGAAAAATTATCATGGCTGATGTGCAGGAGGTGCACCATGCATAACCTGTCAATTTCTGACCTTAACAGCATTCAGTTTGACGAGAAATTTACCGGGCAGTTGCTGGTCAATGTGGAGAACGGGCGCATAGTGCGTAATTATCACCTGCCGGATGGTGCAATTGCCGGAAGCGTTGAAGCATTGCTGGAACTGGCGGAACGTGCGCGACTGATTAAGCCGTCAACGAGCCATCACGATGATGATCTGCATTTTACCGGATGTATGGTGAGTCACTACGAAAACGGCGTCGAGGTATCCTGCGAACGGCTGCGTGATGATTGCTGTTTCGGCACACTGCCGGAATTTATCGAGTTGCTGACCAGTTGCGGTTATCAGGTCATTCAGGGGGGTAAACATGCGTGATGATCGTTTTAATTCCCTGAAACAGGAATTTTCCGGCGTTCCTGATGATGCGGCTGATGCGCTTTCGTCAATGCCAGAGCTTATTAGAGCGGCTTTTTCTTACTTTCCACGAGAGAATATAAATCAACGGGGCTTGATGTACTGAATATCGCCGCCGATTATGCTGATTTCGTGACAGAGGTTATTTTAAGAAAAACGACGGACGGGGATTAATATGCGTGATATTTACCACGAAACAATAGACCGCGCATTTCTTGCACTTTCTCACAGTGAAAATATGTTGGAAATATTGCGCATATGTCTTGAAACGCTTGGAGATAATGAACGTGATAAACAGAAATCAAGGATTGTCACGGCATTAATAACGCTTCTTGAGCCTGTAATAAATGAGTTGCAGGAAATAGAGACATTACACGACCAGTATAAAGCGCCCCACACCGGAGAATAAAAATAATGAAACTTAAATATTCTGGCTTAACTGCCAGTGGCAAAACTCGCACTAAATTCATGCGCGGTGATATTTACCGCGATAAGTACGGCGGCACGGTAATGATTAAGGGCGTGGAGGAACGGCGCGTAACCTACCGTCGTGAAGGCTACGAATATGATTGCGTGATGCCTGTTTATCAGTTCGACCGTGATTTTTCTCTTGTGCAGGCCGTACCGCGTAACGTGCCCACCAGCAGGGAGAAAGCACGCGCCAATATTCAGAAGATGAAAACCATGATTAAAGGATTCAGGGGTAAAAAATGAAACTGGCACCGAACGTAAAACAGCAGTCACGCGGCATAAAACACAAAGGAACAGAAGTCATTATTTTTGCGGGTAGTGATGCCTGGGCACACGCGAAACAATGGCAGGAACATGATGCGCGTATGGCCGGAGATAATGAGCCTCCTGTGTGGCTTGGGGAGCAGCAGTTATCAGAACTGGATAAGCTGCAAATTGTGCCGGAAGGCAGAAAATCCGTGCGCATATTCAGGGCCGGATATCTTGCGCCAGTAATGATAAAGGCGATTGGCCAGAAGCTGGCGGCGGCAGGCGTACAGGATGCAAATTTTTATCCTGAGGGTATGCACGGTCAGAAGGTGGAGAACTGGCGCGAATATCTGGCCCGTGAGCGCCAGAATCTTTCTGATGGTCTGGTCATTGAGCTTCCGGTAAAGCAAAAGGCGCAACTTTCGCAGATGGCGGACAGTGAGCGCGCGCAGCTGCTTGCCGATCGCTTTGATGGCGTTTGCGTACATCCTGAAAGTGAAATCGTTCACGTATGGCGCGGCGGGGTATGGTGTCCGGTCAGCACAATGGAACTTAGCCGCGAAATGGTGGCGATCTATTCAGAGCACAGGGCCACTTTCAGCAAGCGCGTAATCAATAACGCCGTGGAAGCGTTAAAAGTTATTGCCGAACCAATGGGCGAGCCGTCCGGCGATTTGCTGCCGTTCGCCAATGGTGCGCTTGACCTGAAAACGGGGGAATTTTCCCCGCACACGCCGGAGAACTGGATCACCACGCACAACGGCATTGAGTACACGCCACCAGCACCAGGGGAGAACATCCGCGATAACGCGCCAAACTTTCATAAATGGCTTGAGCACGCAGCCGGAAAAGACCCGCGCAAGATGATGCGTATATGTGCCGCGCTGTACATGATTATGGCGAACCGGTACGACTGGCAGATGTTTATTGAGGCCACCGGAGACGGCGGGAGCGGTAAAAGTACATTCACACACATAGCCAGCCTTCTGGCAGGGAAACAGAACACGGTAAGCGCTGAAATGACATCGCTTGATGATGCTGGTGGGCGTGCGCAGGTTGTCGGGAGTCGTCTTATCGTCCTGGCAGACCAGCCGAAATATACAGGCGAAGGAACGGGCATCAAGAAAATCACGGGCGGCGACCCCGTGGAAATTAACCCGAAATATGAAAAGCGTTTTACGGCGGTAATCAGGGCGGTGGTGCTGGCAACCAATAACAATCCGATGATATTCACCGAACGGGCCGGAGGTGTGGCACGTCGTCGGGTGATATTCCGGTTCGATAACATCGTAAGCGAGGCAGAAAAAGACAGGGAGCTACCGGAAAAGATCGCGGCTGAAATCCCTGTGATTATCCGCCGCTTGCTGGCGAACTTTGCCGACCCTGAAAAGGCACGGGCTTTACTCATTGAACAGCGTGACGGTGATGAAGCACTGGCAATAAAGCAACAGACGGATCCGGTTATTGAGTTTTGCCAGTTCCTGAATTTTCTGGAGGAAGCACGCGGCCTGATGATGGGCGGCGGTGGCGATTCAGTGAAGTACACGACCAGAAACAGCCTTTACCGCGTCTATCTGGCGTTTATGGCGTACGCAGGCAGGAGCAAACCGCTAAACGTAAATGACTTTGGCAAGGCTATGAAGCCAGCCGCGAAAGTTTACGGACATGAATATATTACGCGGAAAGTTAAGGGAGTAACGCAGACTAACGCAATAACAACAGACGATTGCGACGCGTTTTTATAATTTTTTGCAATGGCTGTCTACCCTGTCTACCTGAGTAAAGAAAAATACATTTAATTCAGTATATTAACTTAGGTAGACAGCCTTTTTTCACTGTCTACCTACTATCTACCCTCTCTACCTGATTTTACCTGAATCAGACAGGGAGGTAGATACGGGGTAGATAGTGGATAAAAGCACTCTACCCCGCTGAAAGCCGCGCCATTACTGGCATGAGAGCCAGTAAGGTAGATAAGGTAGACAAGGGGAGGCACAACTCAAAACTTTTTAAACGAGGGGGTAAAAATAAAAATGCGCACATCAGGAAAACTTAATAATCAGAAGAAGCAGCATAACCGCGCCATTGACCTTACAGAGCACTGGCTGAGAGTGGCGATAAAAATCATCGACCGCAACACGGGGGAAGGATACGCGAAAGCACATCCCGACCTGATAAGCGCATTCATGACCACGGCGGCGGCAAACTTTGCCACGCTGACAGAACGGGAGATTGCCGAAGCGGAACAGGTAACAACCATCAACGTTAAAACCGGAGAGGTGGAATCATGACAGCACAGATAGCGGCTTACGGGCGGCTGGTGGACGACCCGCAGGTAAAACAGACCAGTAAGGGCACACCGATGACGCTGGCGCGTATGGCGGTATCGTTGCCATGTAGTCAGGCGCAGGATGGGCAGGCGACGTTATGGCTATCGGTCATCGCATTTGGTAAGCAGGCCGACTTCCTGGCTAAACATCAAAAAGGCGACGTTGCCAGCGTATCCGGCACGATGCAGGTCAGCCAGTGGACGGGACAGAACGGGGAAACGCGGCAGGGTTATCAGGTTATTGCAGACAGCGTAATCAGTGCCCGTGCGGCACGTCCTGGCGGGAACAGACGCAAAACCACAGGCACACAGGGTAATCAGCCACCAGCGGGAGGCGATGACCCTTACGGTGACGGTATTCCGTTCTGAGGGGGTGGCGATGGTACATGACCGCATAGCGGAAGAACTCGAGGCGAAAGGCTTTTACCGGAGGGCGTCGGCGCGATGGGGTGAAGTCATGCTGCTGGTGGAGACAGACAAGGAACGGCATCAGGTTACGATGCGACGGCTGGAATGTTCCAGGAAGGCACAGAAGCCACCGGAGCCGCCGGATAACTTCGGAGACCTGAGAAAGGCAGTAGATCGCACTTATGCTGAAATGGGTATAGATGGTGTAAGCGATGAAATATGGCGAAATTACCAGGACAGATAATCACACAGCCGGAGCAATCCGGCTTTTTGTCATGTTTTGTAAATTATTTGTTCGTGGTTGTTCCACGTTGCTCGCTGACCGGAACGGCATATTTTACCCGACCTGAATCATGATTATTCTCGCCCGTGGTGCCAGGACGCTGGGGCCATTTTCCCGCCTGTTAATGTGCTCGCCAATATTCATTACCAGGCGGGAAAACGATCGGTGCGATTACTGATTTCCTTATGAAAAACGGTTGAGTGTTTGCCGCGTCCTGGAGTTCCTTACTTAACCCCAGGACTTTTTTTATGCCGAGAATAATCGAATTACGCCAGCAGAAAACCGCCATTAAAAATCAGATGCGCGACATGCTGGAGAACGCGGAAAAAGAAAACCGCAGTCTTAACGATGCTGAGGGCGCAAAATTTGACGAATTACGCGCTAAAGCTGAATCCCTCGATAAAGACATTTCCCGCCTTGAAGCCATTGCAGACGAAGAGCGCAGCAAGCCAGGTAAAAGCAGCCAGACCACTGACCCCGCAGAACTACGCAACTACATTCTGACAGGTGAAACCCGCGCATTAAGTACAGGCGTTCCCGCTGATGGTGGTTATACCGTTATCCCCGAACTGAACACCGAAATCATGCGAATGCTGACGGATGAATCCACCATGCGCCGCATCTGTACCGTGAAGAAAATCAGCAGCAACGAGTTTAAGCAGCTTGTTTCCGCTGGCGGTGCGACCGTTAACCACGGTGAAGAGGGTAAGACACGCGAACAGACCAGCACCCCGCAGATTAACGAGGTGAGCATTAAGCTGTATCCGGTCTATGCGTACCCGCGCACCACACAGGAAATCGTGGATTTTTCCGATGTGGACATCCTTTCATGGCTGACGGGTGAGATTGGCGACACCTTCACGGAAACCGAAGAAAGCGATCTGGTTGTGGGCGACGGTGACAAAAAAGCAAAAGGTTTTTTATCCGTACCCCGTGCAGAGAAGAACGACAAAGAGCGTGATTTTGGTACGTTGCAGGTAATTAAACCTTCCGAATCTCTGGCGTGGACATCTGCGGACCCGCTGATCGACCTGAAATTTGCATTACGTAAAAAATACCGCAAAAACGCGGTCTGGGTGGTTAACTCCACGACGGCGGCAAAACTTCAGAAGGTGAAGAACGCGAACGGTGATTACATCTGGCGCGACCGTTTACAGGCGGGTGATCCTGATACGTTGCTGGGCCTTCCGGTCGAATATCTGGAGTTTATGCCTGATAACGTTATTGCCCTGGGTGACTTCAAACGCGGTTACTACATTGTTGATCACGAAACAGGTGTTCGCACCAGACCGGACAACCTCACAGAGCCGGGCTTCATCAAAATTTTCACGCAGAAATATTTAGGCGGTGGCGTGGTGGATTCGAACGCGATCAAGATTCTGGAACTGCCACAGGACGACGATTAACAGCATACAGAAGGGGCTTAAAAGCCCCTTTAGTGTTTTATGGGTGAAAAAATTATGAAGAGTATGGAAATCCGGTCATCGGAAATCACTACCAGCGGAGCCGGTACGCTGACGGGCTACGTTGTTCGCTGGGATAAGCTTTCAGAACTGCTATGGGGGGAGTTTTACGAAAAATTCCAGCGGGGGGCGTTTACTGAGTGGCTTGCGGCGGGTAATGACGTTCGCGGCCTGTATGAGCATGACCACAGCATGTTACTGGGGCGCACCCGTTCCGGCACGCTGAAACTGGAAGAGGACGAAACAGGGTTACGCTTTGAACTGACCCCACCGGATACCAGTACAGGGCGCGACGTTATCGAACTGGTTAAACGAGGTGATATATCCGGCATGAGCTTTGGCTTTCGTTCCCGTAAGGATGTATGGGATACCACAACAGATCCATGCGTGCGCACCGTGCTGGTGGCGGAACTATACGAAATTACCGTTACATCCGTACCGGCTTACCCTGATTCCGGCGTGGAGCTGGCCCGCCGCTCCCTGTACGAGCAGCACCCCGAAAAAATGCCGCGTGCGGATAATCGCCGCTGGTGGGCGGATTTAGCGGGGGTGTGATATGTGGCCTTTCAGAAGAAAAAAAGAGCAGCGCAGCATGACGCTTGATGAGTTTATGGCGCTGGCTGGCACATCGAACACGGGGGCGGGTGAGTACGTATCATCGGGGACAGCGGAATCACTGCCCGCCGTCATGAACGCCGTCACGGTCATCTCTGAGGCGGTGGCTACCATGCCGTGTTACCTGTACCTGGTACGCAATGAGAAGGGGAAGGAGGCCCGAGAGTGGCTTGATTCTCATCCGGTCGATCACATCCTCAACGAGCGCCCGAACGCATGGCAAACCCCCTACCAGTTTAAGCGAATGATGATCCGCCACTGCCTGTTAAACGGTAATGCTTATGCGGTGATTCAGTGGGGGCGTGATGGTTTTCCAGTCGCTTTGCATCCTTACCCGCCGCAGTCGGTGAACGTTGAGCAGACAGGTGAGCATAACTGGCGCTACTGCATCACTGACGCCTACACCGGAAACACCCGCAACTATTTACCGTGGGAGGTTCTCCACCTTCGTTACTCCACGGATGACGGTTTTATGGGGCGCTCACCTGTAACCATCTGCCGCGAATCGCTGGGGCTTGGGCTGGCCCAACAACGCCACGGCGCGAGCGTGATGCGTGATGGCATGATGGCGGCAGGGGTTATCACGTCAGGCGAATGGCTGGACGGCGTGAAGGGCAAACAGGCATTAGCCGCACTGGAACGCTACAAAGGGGCCAGAAACGCCGGAAAAACGCCCATCCTTGAAGGGGGTATGAGCTATCAGCAGCTGGGCATGAGTAATCAGGATGCTGAATGGCTGGCCTCCCGTCGCTTCACCATTGAAGACATCGCCAGAATGTTCAACGTCTCGCCGATTTTTTTGCAGGAATACAGCAACAGCACCTACAGCAATTTCAGCGAGGCAAGCCGCGCATTTCTCACCATGACGATGCGCCCGTGGCTGGCGAACTTTGAGCAGCAGATAAAAAACGCCCTGCTGGTGGCCTCGCCTGTACCTGGTATCCGGTATCAGGTGGAGTTTGACAGCGCGGACCTGTTACGGGCCACACCTGGCGAACGCTTTGCCACCTATGAGCGCGGCATCAAATCCGGCGTTATGTGTCCGAACGAAGCCCGCGAACGTGAAGGACTGTCACCGCGTGATGGTGGTGATGAGTTCAGCCAGGCATGGAAACAGGAAGTAAAAATCAGCGAGGGAGAAAAACCGGAATGAACATAGGGCGACTGCGTGACAGGGTAACGATTCAGACCCTGAAACAGACCAGAGCCATGACGGGCGAAATACTCGAAACGTGGGTGGACGGTCACACACTCTGGGCAAGCGTGAACATGATCAGCAGCAAGGAGGCCATTTCATCAGGTGCAGAGCTGGCGACTGGAACTGTAAGGATATGGATACGCTACCGGAAGGACATCAACGCCACCAGTCGGATAAAGGTCAATACGGGGCCGCTGGCGGGGCGTGTACTGAATATCATCGGGCAACCGCTGCCAGATGCCGCCAGGACACGCCTTGAAATTCTTTGTCGTGAGGGCGCGGAAAAATGACAGAACTTATCACCCTGGAAGAAGTGAAACTCCATTGCCGCATCGATGGCGACGATGAAGACCAGTTAATCAGCGGATACATTGCCGCATCGCTTGAGGCGTGCCAGATAC
>ULMB01023789.1_pt1 | contig 16531 bp, 15 predicted proteins | sample 1951571 | NCBI WGS metagenome assembly ULMB01 (sample SAMEA4835542, study PRJEB28245) | human gut metagenome | biome: gut microbiome; material: fecal sample | place: Denmark | collected 2008 | reverse complement strand
ATTCCGATTTATTCGGGAGATGAAAATATTGAGCTTGATTTAGTCAATAAAAATGCATTATTATTTTATAGAAAAGACAAAGACAATTCGGAAGTTTTAAAAGAAGTTGAAAGATTAAATAAAGACGATAAATTATTTGACGCTTTTCAAAATCAAGTAAAAATTAACGATTCTATGGTTGATTATCTTTGGGAGCGAAGAGAGAAAATTTTAAATAGATTAGAAGAGCTTATAAACGAAAGATTGAAATAAATTTAAAATAATAAATAAAATAATTTTTTAGTAAATAAAAATGGTTTTTCTGTATAAAAGATTTGGAGATAAAAGCAATAGGCTTCTTCAAAATATGCATTTTGAGGCTTATTGTAAATATAATAATATAGAATATCATAATCTTGAATTTTACGATATGGAAGATTTTTACAAAATAAAAGATAAATACAGTTTTAAGAAAATGCCTAAAATATTTTTGCCGAATTTAAATACTCGTTATAGCATAATTGAAAATCTTTCTAAATTTGCAAGAAAATTAAATATCAAAAATTTTTTAATATTTGATTATATGAATATTGAAGATAGAAATAATATCGCGCTTTACGATAAACAAATATTAGAAAATAGAGATAAAACGATTTTTGTATCGGGTTGGGAATTTATAGTTCCCGAGCTTGCTATTAAATATAGAGATTATTTTAAAGAAAAATATACTCCAAAATTAGAAATGTCTTCATATATATATGAAAGAATTTGAAAAATATGATATAAAAGTCGGCGTTCATATAAGAAGAGGCGATTATAAATATTGGAATAACGGAAAATATTATTATGAGGATGAAGTTTATAACGATAAGATAGAGCAATTTTCTAATTTATTTAAAGAGAAAAAAATATTATTTATTTTATTTTCAAACGAAGAGATAACTTTGAAACCAAAACAAAATTATATTATTTCAAAATGTAATTGGTATGAGGACCATTATTTATTGAGTTTATACGATTATATAATAGGCGCGCCTTCCACTTTTACGATTTGGGCAAGTTTTATAGGCAATGTTCCTTTAATGCATATTTTAAGCAGAGACGATAAAGTAGATTTAAATAGTTTTAATGTAAGCGTTGATATGATGCCGATTTAATTTATAAAAATAATTAAAACGATTATACTATAAAGATAAGTTTATTTATGTAGTTAAACATTTATGATAAAATCGTTTAAAAATAATTTTTAAATACTAATCTTTACTTTTAAATAAATCCCCAATCTGTCTAATAATTCTCTTAATCTCTCTACTCACATTATGCGTAAGCGAAAAAGGAATTAAACCGAATCTTTTAATCGCTATTTCAAAATCGGCTTCTCTATCGCATTCTATTTTTGAAGGATGAATAATATTTTCAGTATCCATTGGATAAGTTTTTCTGTTAGCGTTTTCATCTTCGGAGTTTGAGGTATGCGTGGAATCCGCTCCAAAACCTATATTTGAAACCATATTTAAATTTGGATTAATGCATATTCCGTCTTTTGAAATTATTGAGTAAGTCCATTGATAATCCCAAGTGTTTATATCGCCCGTTCTATAAAACCAATTCTGCCAATAATCTCTTATATTAAAATCTTTATATCGTCTCTTCAAAGTTTTCTTCGTATCTTTAAAACTTATAGTTTTCATTGTAGAATCGTAATATTTCCAAGCTCGTCTCCAACTTGCCCAACCCCAACAATGCTGAATTGTAGCAAAATAATAACTCGCTTCGCCGACTTTTCTGTCTAAAGGAGAATCGCCCGTAATATGCATTATTCTTTCGTTGTCTTTATAATAATTTAAAAGTTTTTCACAGTAATCAAAAAATGAAATTTCGGGTAAACAATCGTCCTCTAAAATTATTCCTTGCTCGACATTTTCAAAAAACCATTGTATAGCTCCCGCTACTCCATCGCAACAACCTAAATTTTTATCTCTAAATAATGTTTTAATTTCGCATTCAAAATTTATAGCTTTTAAAACCGCTTCTCTCGTTTCCAAACATTTTATTTTTTCATTTTCGTCTCTCCAACCGTCAGCCGCTATATACAAATATTTAGGTTTAACTTGTTTTATAATTTCTAAAACTTTTAACGCCGTTTCTTTTCTTTTGAAAATTATAAAAAGTATAGCCGTTTCAAACATAATTATCTTCCCGTTAATCCGATTTTCTTTAATAAATATCTTCTTACTTTATCTCTCAATTTGAAAGTTGGAATAAACCAAACTATTTTATCTATTTGTTTTCGCTTTTTAGCGTTTTCTTTGTAAGTAATATTTCCGCCCGCTTCAATCCATATTTTATTATTTTCTTCCCATTCTTTATTGTAAGTTCCTCGCCAAAATTTCGCAGGTCCGATTGCATGAATTATATGAGAATTAGAAGCATTTTTAGAATTTGGAAAACAACAAAATGTTTCTCCAGCGTCTAATATCTTAATACTAAATTCTTGAACTAACAGATTTAAAACTACCAAATCGTTAGTTTTATATTCTTCTGATTTATCATATAGCCATTTTGTCATACCTTGATAATTTATTTTATCAGATATTATTATATTCCCGTCATAAAAAGATAACATATCTATATTATAATTATTATTTTTCTTTATTAATTTTATACTCTCTTTATTTTGAGTAGTTTGACAAATTGGAGTTTGCGATAAAGTTGCATATAATTCAAAATCTAAATCAAAAATATAAGACATATCTTTTTGTATAACAATATCCGTGTCGACATAAAATACTTTTTCGTATTTTTCGAGTAAATTAAAAGTCTCAAAACGAGCGTAAGTAAAACTGCTAAAATGATTTAATTCTCTCAAATTAAGCATATTTTTTGAAAAAGGCGATTTATATATTTTAATTATTATTCTTGGAAAAATATTTTTAAGAGCGTTTTCGTCTTTGCCTTCGAGTTTGTCGGTAAGAAATATTATATCGTAATCTTCGGCGCTCAAATTTTGAAATAAATATTTTTTCGCTCCGATAATAACATTTCCAACGGCAAAGGCTTCGTTTCCTGTCGAGCATAATAATAAAGCAATTTTCTTTTTCATAAATTATGCTCCTTTACAAAAAAATGCAATAGCAAATAGTCCTGAAAAGAATGCAGGGAAATGTAAAAAGTATAAAATCAGCGCTTGGCTTGGCTTGGCTTGGCTTGGCTTCATGAAACTAAAATTTATCTTTATCATAATGGTTTAATTATAGCGTATTTGATAAAAATGTCAAGCGATATTATCGTTTTTAAATTGGTAATTTAATTCTATTTTATATAATTAAGCATATTTTTTGCAGTGTCATAATCTAAAACTTGAACTTCTTTTATATTCCACATTTTACCCAAAGGACATATCAAAAATTTTTTAATAGAGTTTTCTATAATTTTTGAAACATCATAAATAACGCTTTTATCTTTTTCAGGAATTTTAAAAATAAAATATAATTTTAATTCTTCATCTCCAGTATAATTTCTATTAATATTATTTAAAGCTTGAAGAATATCGTTATTTTTTGAATATAAAGCGGTTTTTAAAAGAGCGGATGAATGCAAAGCTTTATCAACGCAATTTTCTTTTAAACTTTGTTTTTTAGGATTTGTAGCTTCTTTGCATTCTATTAAATCAATATGATTTTTATGACAATAGCAAAAATCCATTTCTCGCATGCCTCTTTCATTATTTACGCATACGGCATAGTTTTTTTGATTATCTTTATAAAATTGATTTTCAGATATTCTAAAATATGAATTGTCTTTAAATTCTATAAGCCATTCTTCATTTTGACACATTAACGCTTTCCTTAAACATAGAATAAGCTTCGTCCGTTATTGAATTCTCAGGAAATTCTTTAGATAAATCGAAAGGTCCTTCTATATTAACTTTGTTTATATTTTCTTTATCTTTTAAGAAGAAATAAACATTTATTGGATAATTATCTATTTCCGCAATATTGCTTAATTGATTAAGAACGAAACTATTATGACTTGCCATAAATATTTGAACTTCGTCTTTTGAAATATCTACTAAAAATCTCATAAATTCTCTTACCAATTTTGGATGCAAACTATTTTCAGGCTCATCAATAAATAAAACCGTTTTTTTAGTTAAATTTCCCGTATTATGAAGTATTGGAAATATGCCAAGTTTTTTTATTCCTTCGGCAACAAAATTAATATCGTAAACTTCTCCGTCATTTCTATAATAAACTACTTTTTTATTTCCGTTATTTAACATTTTAACTTTACCGTTATAAAAATCGTATTTAGATTTATTTTTAAACACTTCTAAAAAATTTGCTTCGTCTACATTTTTCTGGGTTAAAATTTCAAATACTATGTCGTTATAGGAATCGTCAAAATCGCTAATCCCTTTGCTTTTCAAATATGCTATTGAATTCATAATCGAAAGTATCTCTTTTGCGGGTATAAATAAAGCTTTGTAATCGTAATTAAAATCGTTTACATTTTCTTTTGAAGTTATAATTTCATTTTTGCTATTGGATATAGTAAAGTCAAAATCATACTTGTTAATATAATTTAAACCTAATCTAATCGCTTTAGCATGATTTAAACCTACTATAGCCGTTTCAGTTTGAGCAAAATTCATACTAACATTACTAGAATTACCAAAATGAATTTTTATTTTACTTTTATACTTGTCTAAAGAAGAATATACGCTAATATCTTTTTCTCCATTATCTACTATCTCTCTTAATTCGGAACAATTTGCATATAAAAATTTTAAAATGGTAGTTTTTCCCGTATCGTTTTCGCCTATGAATAAATTTATATTAGAAAAATTATCAAATTTTGCGTTTTCAAACTGCCTGTATTTTGTTATTTCAAAAGACTTTATCATATAAATTCCGTATTGTAAATATAAATAATTACTAACATATTATAACCTATTTATATTAATTGCAAATCAATATAATTCCCATCTGAAGCCGTATTTCTCGCCCATTCGAACTCTATAAATATCTCTTAATTTTTTATTTGGTATCCACCAAGCTATTTTATTTATTTGTTTCATTTTATTTTCAACATATTTTGAGTCGTAAGCCGTTCCGCCAAATTCTATCCATTTTTTATTATTTTCATTCCATTCGGAATTATCGTTTGCATTCCAAAATTTGACTCCGCAAAGAGCATGAACTATGCAAGCATCTTCCGTTCCTTTTTTAGAAAGTTTATATCTATTGTAAGTATCAGAAAAATCGTAAACGCTTATATTAAATTCTTGAACCGCCAAATTAATAATCGGTTGGTCTGCCATAAGCCATTTTACAGACATTATATAACACCAATCTTTTATCTCGTTTCCGTTTGTTATCGAATCGTTAATTATAAATACTCCCGAATTAAAAAGTTTTTTATCCAAATTATATTTTGAAGATTTGAATCTCTGAGCCATACTTTCAATATTTCCTCTTATGGTATTTACATCTTCAAAACATACGCCAATATTTTCTTCAATATTTAATAAATCTATTATATCTTTTTGAACGAGTGTATCCGTATCTAAATATAAAACTTTATTATATTTTTCAATCAAAGAAAAACATTCATATCTAGCGAAAGCCATAATGCTCCATTGTAAAGCGCAGTTTCTATTTTTAAATGATTTTGGAAAAGGAGATTTATATATATTTATTATTGTGTTTTTATAAATGTTATTAATTGCATTTTCGTCTCTTTTGTCCAACTTTTTATTTACATATAAAATAATATCGTATTCGTCTTCGGGAAGTGAAAAATGCTTTTTCAAACCAATTAAAACATTTCCAACAGCAAACATTTGGTTAATCGTTGTGCATAAAACTATCGCTAATTTTTTCTTAATCATAATTTTGTCCTATCAAAAAATGCAATAGCAAAATGCCCTGAAAAGAATGCAGGGAAATGTAAAAATTTTAAAGTTATCGCTTGGCTTCATGAAACTAAAATTTATCTTTATCATAATGATTTAATTATAGCGTATTTAATAAAAATGTCAAGTATTTATTGGCATTAAATTACTAAAAATTAATCTCTATTTACGGGAATTCTTAAAAATATTTCGCTACCAACAGAAAGAACATTATTTTTTAATTTATTCCAAGCCTTTATTTCCGAAATGTCAATTTTAAATTTTCTCGCTATAATCCAAAGAGTATCGCCTTCTCTAATATGATACATTATATCCTTGTATTCGTAATCGGGCGGAGGCAAAGATTCAAAATAAACAAATCTTCCGTCTCTTAATCTCTCTCTTTCCTCTTCGTATTGTGCTATATCTACTTGTTTAGCGTTATCTAATCCCTGAATTGGAATCATAACCTGCTGTCCGATATTTATATTTTTAGATTTTAATTTATTTATTTCAACTATAGCCTGAATAGGAACATTATAAAATCTCGATAAATGCGAAAGAGTTTCATTCATTTTAACTTCATGCTTTCTGAAAGTAATTCTCTCTTCTGCAGGAATACTGCCAAATGTATCGTAAAATTTTTGTTCTTTTCCTTCGGGAATTCTTAAAGGATATCTAATCATAGCTGGAGGAGTGACATTTCTTGCCAAATGAGGATTTAAAGCTTTCAAATCCGCCGTGTCGACTTCAATCATTTCTGCAATTATAGATAAATCCGCCGCATCGTCAATATAAACCAAATCGCCTTGAGGAAAAATTACATTAGGTTTGTTTATTTTAAATCCGAATCTTTCGGGATTTTTAGCTATTATAACCGCCGCCACATATTTTGGTATATATTCTCTAGTTTCTTTTGGCAAAACATCCGCTTTAACTAAATCGTCAAAATTATTGCTTTTAGCTTTTTTTATAGCTCTTGAAATTCTTCCGCCTCCCGCGTTATAAGCCGCTAAAGCTATAACCCAAGATTTAAAATTTTTATCGAGTCTTATTAAATGCTCCGCCGCCGCTTTAGTTGAGCGTTCAGGGTCAAATCTATCATCCGCCCAATAATTAACTTTAAGATTATATATAGCTCCCGTCATTGGCATAAACTGCCAAAGTCCCGCCGCTCCTGCATGCGAAATTGCTTGAGGATTAAAGCTACTTTCAATTATTGGCAAATATATCAAATCTTCGGGAACATTTTTTTCTTTAAAAACTTGTTTTATATAAGGCAAATAAATCTGCGCTCTGTCGATTATTCTTTGCATATGAGGTTTCCAATTTCCTTGATACATGTTTATATAATAAGAAACTCTCTCATTTCTAAAATTATTTACATCGAAACCTGCAAGTTCTACAACTTTTACATCTTTACCCAAAGCCTCTCCGTAAACGGTAAGCTCGTATAAATTAACTCCTTCCAAACCTTTTCTTACATACATATCGAAAGTATCGCATGAATTTACGAATAATATTAAAATCGTTAGAAAAATTGAAGTTATAATTTTATTTATTTTGTTTTTATTAATAATTTTCACCTTATTTAATTATTTAATTAAAGAATTGATAATTATATTTAACATTATTTTTTAAGATTTGCAAGCGTAAAAAAGTTTAATTATATCTTTTACATCAAAAAATCATAATTGCAATTTATATAACTACTTGTTAATTTTTGAAAATACATTTAAATATATTTTAGATATTTGCCATTCATATTTTAATTTCAATTTATTTTTTAATTTGAATGCAAAATCCGCGGTTTTATTTTTAGGACAAATTTTAAAACCGTCTCCGTTAAAATATCGCGCTGTAATCCAACCTTGTTTTCTTTTCGTATAAATAGCGTAAAAACTATCGATATTTTTTATTTTTAATTTTTCTTCTTCAATATTTACGGGACTTACAATTATGCTAAATTTTGAATTTTCTGGCGGTATAGAATAATTTTTATTCGCTTCAATTTCGTCTTTTTGAACATTATTATTATTTATAAAATTGTTAAAATCGTTTGGATGCATTAAAATCATATTGCCGTTATTTTGTAATGCAAATATATATAAATATCCGTTTTTATTAGGATTAAATTTAAGGTTTATAAAATCTCCTTCTGTAACATTGCCGTTATAATATATTGAATTAGTTCTATTGCCTGAAGATATTTTTTCTATAGTAAAATTAATGTTGATATAGTTTTTTTTAGGCTCAACCGAATCAAATACTAACTTTGCAAAATATGCTTCCAAATAATCGGATATATTTTGAATAGTTGTCATAGCTTGATTTGAAGAGACTAATTTATATTCTTTTAAAATATCGTTTCTTTCAATATCGATAACATTAAAATTATATTTAAGCTCAAATCTTTCTTCTTCATTTTCATTATTATTATTATTATTATTATTATTATTATATCTTTTTTCGTTTCTTAAATTATTGCTTAAATTTGTATTGTTATTATTAGTAAAAAAAAGATTATTTAAAATAGTATCTTCTACTATTTTATAATTTTCAAATATTTGATTAAAAGCGTCTTTCAAATTATTGCTAAATCCAAAATTAGTTCCCGCTTGATTGCTATCTCCAATTTTATTTGTAGCCGTATTATTTGTTATTAATATTCTTTCGCTTTTAATGATTATTGCAATTCTAACATTTAAATTAGACGCGACAGTTAAACCGTTTTTTAAATTTAATTGATTCGTCCCAAATAAATATTTTTTTTCTCTATCAACGGATATTGTCATTTTTTGTTTTAAGTAATGATATCTGTTTATAGTTCTAACGATTTCTTTTCTTAAAGGTTTGTTTTTCTTAAAATGATTATCCAAATCTATAGTGGCGATTTTTAATTTTTTTTCTTTAAATTTTTCTTGAGGATATAAAGATAAATATAATATAAATAATAAAATTATATATTTTAAAATATTAGAAATTTTAAATTTCAAAATATCTCCTAATATTCAAGTTTTGGTTTTATAGAATTATTCTCTAAATTAATATTATCGAGAATATCCATTATTCTTGATAAATCGTCAGCGCTATAATATTCTATAACGATTTTACCTTCTTTGCCATTTTTATCTATAACATTAACTTTAGTCGAAAATATTTTTTCTAAATCGTTTTCAAGTTTTTTTATATTTGGGTCCTTTTTACGCGTTTCTTTTTCGTTAGAGATTGATTCTTTTTTTTCTTTCATTTCTTTTACTATTCTTTCGCATTCTCTAACCGAATAATTTTTTTCAATTATAAGTTTTGCAAAACTCTCTCTCTCTCTTTCGTTTTGTAAAGATAAAATAGCTCTTGCATGTCCTTCGGTAATTTTTCCTTCTAAAATTAAATTCTGTATATTTTCGCTTAAATCTAATATTCTCATAGAATTTGAAACCGCGCTTCTGCTTTTTCCAACTCTTTTTGCAAGCTCTTCTTGTTTGATATTTAAATCGTATATTAATTTTTTAAAACTTCTTGCAATTTCTATCGGGTTTAAATCCGCTCTCTGAATATTTTCAACTAATGTAAGCTCAAGCATTTTTGAATCTGCAATATTTTTAAGCACTAAAGCTGGAACTTTATTTCTTTCTAAAAATTTAAATGCTCTAAATCTTCTCTCTCCCGAAATTATCTGATATTTTCCGTCTTTCTCTCTTAATGTTATCGGATTTATAAGTCCATTTTCTTTTATAGATTCCGCTAATCCTTTAATTTCCGATTCGTCAAAAATTTTTCTCGGTTGGTCGGGATTCATATCTATAAGTTTAATATCTATTTCAAGAACGCCGTTTTTTTCCGCTTCTTCAACCGCTTTCTTTATATCTCTGTCTCCCGAATTTATAAGGGCTTTCATACCCTTTCCTAATCCTCCTTTTTTGCTCATATAATAATTCTCCGAAATTAATTTTTATATTTTAATTTTCTCTTTTTTAGATTTCTCTATAAACTCTCTTGCAAACTCTTTATAACTTCTCGCTCCAATGCATTCTTTATCGTAATCTCCGATAGCCTTACTATATGAAGGCGCTTCGCTTAAACGGACATTTCTTGGAATCATGGTTTTATAAGTTTTCTCTTTAAAAAAATTAACGACTTCTCTTACAACCTCCGAACTTAATTTTGTTCTTCCGTCATACATAGTTAAAAGAACTCCCTCTATAAATAAATTTGGATTTAAATTTTCTTTTACAAGCGATATTGTATTATTAAGCTCTACTACTCCATCCAAAGCGTAAAATTCGCATTGTATTGGAATAAGAACGGAATCTGCAGCGGTTAATGCGTTTAATGTAAGTATTCCTAAAGTAGGCGGGCAATCTATTAATATATATTCGTAATTATTTTTAATCGATTCTATAGCTTTTTTTAATTTAAACTCTCTTCCTATTTCGCTTACAAGTTCTATTTGAGCGCCAACCAAATCGGAATCTGAAGGAATAATATATAAATTTTCTTTATAAGTTTTTATTATAACTTCGTTTACTTTAGCGTTTCCTATAAGCAAATCGTATATTCCTTTATTGGTTTTATCTCTTGAAATTCCTATTCCCAAACAAGTATTTGCCTGCGGGTCAATGTCTATTAAAAGAGTTTTATATCCCATATCCGCTATAGCCGCGCTTAAATTAACAGCCGTAGTGGTTTTTCCAACTCCGCCCTTTTGATTTACTATAGCTATAATTTTAGACATAAATTATCCTTAATAATATATAAAAATAAAGTATAAAACAAATATTAACCTTGAAATTATTTTATTATATCAAAAGTTCGCATTTTATCAAGTTTTTAATTTTTGATTTCTTAACTTTTAAAATCTCACTACATCTCTGTTAATCTCTTTCAAACTATGAACTCCGCACATTGTCATAGCGTCTTCTAATTCCGCTCCAAGTTGATTAATATATGATTTTACTCCTTCCTCACCGCCTCCGTATAAAGCTATAACAAAAGTTCTTGCAATTACTACTCCGTCAGCTCCAATTCCTAAAGCCTTTAATATATCTGCTCCGCTCCTTATTCCGCCGTCAACTAAAATTTTTATAGTTCCTCCGACTGCATCGACTATTTCGGGTAAAACTTCCGCTGTTGCCGAGCATTGGTCTAAAACTCTTCCGCCATGATTTGAAACTATTATAGCGTCAGCTCCAGATTCTCTCGCTTTAATTGCTCCTTTTGCAGTCATTATTCCTTTGATTATAAAAGGGCGTTTGGCAATTTCTTTTATCTCACTTAATTCTTCAACTGTTTTGCTTCCAGCTTTTGGCGTGAGATTTTTCAAAAATGGAAGTCCCGCTCCGTCAATATCCATAGCGACTGCGAAAGCGTTTGAGTCAGCGACTAATTTCATTTTTTCTTTTATAATATCAATATTCCAAGGTTTAACGGTGGGAATTCCCATTCCATTTTGTTTTTTAATCATATTTGTAGCTGCAATCATAACATTTGGATTAACTCCGTCTCCCGTGAAAGAGGCAATTCCCGAATCGTTACAAGATTTTAGCATTATATTATTATATTCTTCTTCTGTATATTTATCGCCGTAATGAAGTTGAACGGCTCCGACAGGTCCCGCAAATATCGGATATTTAAATTTTTTTCCGAATAATTCAAAACTCGTATCGACATCTTTATTTTCCGCTATCGTATCCATATTAAGACGAATCTCTTTCCATTTATCGTAATTTCTGATAGCGACATCTCCTATTCCTTTAGCGCCAGGTCCTGGCATAGAATTTTTACATACCTTACCGTTACATATAATACAGGCTTTACAAAAACCCATGCAATCTTTTGCAACTTCTATAATTTCTTTATAAGTCATAATTAATCCTTAAAATTTATTTAATTAAAATTTAGAAAATAAAAATTATTCTCTATTTTGTATATTCTTCAATAATTTTAATATTATATTATTCAAAGTTTCTTTTTCTTTATCCGACATATAGGCAAACATTTTATTGTCGCTGTTTCTTATATATTCGAAAATTATCTCTTTCAATTCTCGGCTTTTGTCGGTTAGATAAATTTCTTTGCATCTTTTGTCTTCCGTTCATAGCTTTCTTGTTATAAACCCTTTCTTTTCGAGCCTGAATAAAGTTCCCGCTATAGTCGGATTTGTTAGCCTCAAATAATTTTCAATGTCTCTTTGATTAATTTTCTTTTCTTCGTTTTGGAATAAAAAAATCAATATATCCATTTGCGAAGAAGTTAGTTTATATTTTTTAGAAAATTTATTAAAATTATTCTCCAAAGCGATATGGAGTTCTTTAATCAATTTTCCTATAATAAAATTTTCCATGAAGTTATTATATATTCTTAATATTAAATAAACAAGTATAAATAAATTTTGCCATGTCTTATTTGATATGATAAAACGGCATATAACAAATTATTTATGGGATAACGAAACAATCCAATTTGTATAAAATTTCTTTAACTTTGGATTACTTCGGTTATAAAATAGTTTCGTAATGACTATTAAATAAAAAAGACACCGTAATAAATACGATGCCTTTTTACATTTCTTATCAATATAAACTTATTTTATTATTTTACCCAAGATTGAGTTGTGCCAATCGCGCTTGATAAAATTAATCGAATACTCAAACCATCGCTCGTTATATGAGCAACCTCGCTTGACAAGGCATAACCTTCTTTAAGATATAATAATAAATCAAAAGTTAAGTTAAGTCCATTAACTACAGCATCGCCTTTTCCTCCAGACCCTGAAAAATATTTTTTGAAATTTTCGGTTTTTTCCAATGCCCATAGCGTATAAATCCTTCCAGAATAAGTATAATAAGAAGCGTCAACTGCCTTTCCAATCTTCGCATTAAAATTAGGCGCGCTTGATGAAAAAGTTGAAGCTGAAAAATCAAAATTGGCTTTTTTACTTTCGTCCGCCATATTAGTGGCTGGTATATAAATTGTTCCCATAGATTTAATCATAGCTTCTATTTCAGTTTTGGTTATAACTTCGGCTTTGATTAAATTGACATTAACATCAAAAATTTTACTATCGGAAGAAGTTTCAAACTTAAAAGTTATCGTGTATTGATATTTTTGTTTAGCGGTTAAACTTGCGCTTGAACTCTGAAATTTAGTTAAACCAGAGCTTGATAAAGTTAACTTTTTAGAGGATTTGTCATAACTGAAATCTGACGGTTCTAAAGCCAATGGATTTGAACCGTTATTTACGCTTTCAATCGACACATTATAGTCTGAAACGCCATAAACGAAAAACTCTATAGTTCCAGCAGAGTAAACGCTTGAAGAAGTTTGACTAATAACCGTTATAGTATTGGTATTATTATAACCTTCTTGTATATCAGAAAAAGTATTGCCTCCTCCCGTTGTGTCTTCATTACTACAGCTAATTGAGAATAGCAATGTTAATGATAATAATGCGATAAGAAATGTTTTGAAAGGATTGTTGGTTAAACTGCGCAATTCAAGGCTTTGCTTTGCTTAATGAATTTACACTATACATATTTTTACCTCTTTTTTTATTAATTATTTTTAATAATAATAGCATGTTTTAATTTTTTGTCAATAGGTTAAATAAAAAAAATTCGATAGATTAAAGAGTTATGAAACTTGTTATTTTTGCATTCAATTATATTTTGATTTAAAGCGTAAGATATTTTTTAATGTACAAAAGCGTTTATCTTTAATTATGATATTTTAATTTAATTTTTAATAGATAAAATAAAAGAGTCGTCAAAATTATAACGGCTCTTTTTATTAATTTTATTTATGTATCAATAATTATTTTCTAACCGTTTTATTTCCAAAATCTTTGTTTAATTTTTCTTCAGGATTTTCAATGTTACCTGCAGAGCGTAAAATTGTCGAAATTCCATCAGAGTTGGATGAGTTTTCATCGTCCGCCGAAGGTCTTGAAATAACTTGAGCTTTTTTAATTAAAGAAGATTGAAATATTTTAGTAGCTTCATCTTCCGATTGAGCGTCCATTATTCTTTGAGTCGCCGCAGATTCTGAAGCTATAAGCTCTCCGCTTGAATGAACTATCATAACATCTTCAGGTCTAACAGTTATCAAGCCGTTTGAAGTTCTAACTGCCAAAGCGACTCCCGAATCGTTTTCCATAACCATTTCAACTGGTCCCAAAAATCTATTTCCCGCTTCGTCCATTACTTCAACGCTTTTGCCTAACATAGAATAACCCGTTTGACTCGAATAAAAGTTTTTCATTGATTCCAAATTTTTATTAACCTGCGTCATTTGTTCTACAGAAGAAAATTGCGCAAGTTGAGCTATCATATCTCTATTATCCAAAGGCGACAACGGGTCTTGATGGCTCATTTGAACGGTTAATAATTTCAAAAAATCGTCTTTTCCCAAAGAATTTTTGCTTGGGTCTCTTTCGTAATTATTTTGCAAATTAAAAGCGCCAACTTCGTTTTTTAGTATTCTTATCTCTCTATCCGTCATTTTCAAAGCTTCTGCTGATATCATAATTTTCTCCTTATATTAATAAATTTAATTTTCTTTCTGGAATAATATAATTTTGAATATCCGCTACAACTTCTTCTGCAAAATCTCCGTCATTATTTCCAAAAGAATTATTGCTAGCAAATTCTGAAAACTCTGAGAACTCGCCGTTTGTCATATCCTGCCTTAACATTACATCGAAACCTTCTATATTAATTCCGATTTCATTTAAAGAAGTTATAACCGTATCCAAATTTTTAGTAAATATATCTTTTATTTCGGCATTGTCTACAAAAATTTTTCCGACAAAATTATCGCCTTCCATACTTATTTTTAATCTAACTTTTCCCAAATATTCTGGGTTAAGCGACATTAAAACTTCGCTCTTTCCGTTATTTAAGGCAACTTGGGCTTTTTCGACAAGCTTTCCCATTAAATCTTGGAATTTTATCATATTTTCGGTTAAACTATTTCCGCTTTGAGTTTTTGAAACATTATTATAATGATTAAATCCTTTCAAATTTGAGCCTTCGGGAGAATCCTTCATATTTATAATTGTAATTTCCGCTCCCTTATCTTCCGAAATCGTATTTTTCAAATTAGAATTCAAATTATCAATTTTATTTTCGTTTTTATTTAATTCTTTATTATTTTTATTTGCATTTTCTAAAATAAAATTATCTTCGGTTATTTCAAAATTATCTTGGCTTTCAATATTTTTGTTTATCTCGCTTTCTTTCAAATTTTCTTTTAATTCTTTTAAACTTTTTTCTTGCAAATCTTTAATTTGTAATTCTTTGCTTTCTTTTATATTATCCGAATTTTTTTCTTTTGAATTTTCAAAAATAATATTTTTTATATTTTCTAAAGATTCAAAAAGAATATTTAAATCTTCTTCTTCGTTATCGTTTAGTTCTAAATTTTTTATTTCTTTTTTCAAATTATCTATTTCTTTAATAAGATTTTCTTTTTCTTCTTCAGACAAATTTAAAATTTTGTAAGATAAATTTTCAGATTTACTATCGGACTTTGCATTTTTTATAAATAAATTATTATTTTCTAAAATATTTTTTGCTTTTTCTTTTATCGATTTAATAGTTTCAAGTTTTTTATTATCGACAGTAGAATTTTTATCTAATTTATCAAAATTATTTTCTTCTTTTTTTTCAATATTATTTTCAACATTTTCATTTTCTAAACTTTTTTCCGACTTTTGACTTTCAATATTTTTTTTTTCAATATTATTTTCTTTATCGTTTTTAATTTTAGAATTATCAATTTTGTTATCGTATTCGTTATTCGATTCTGCAACTTTCTCGTTTTCCATATTTTCTAAATATTTTTTGAAATCGTCTCTGCTATAATCGTTATAATATTCTCTATCAACGCTTTTATTTGTAGAACTTTCCGAATAAATATTTTCGTTTTGAAGTTTATTTAACATTTCCGCAAAAGAACTATCGTTATAATTTTCTAATTCGTATTGATTATTAGAAGAAATATTATTATCTGAAAAAGATATTAAATTGCCAACTCCGTTTATCATAATTATAATTTCCTATTTATTAGATTTTATATATTACTATAATAATATTCGGAAGCGTATAATTTTACTTTATAAAAAAATATTGTTTTATTCAAACATACGAGCGGTTTGAGATATTATATTTGTTCCCGTTTCAAAAGTTAAAAATGGAAATTTCCCCATTATTCCCGCAATTATGCTTGAAGGCGGCATTGAAGTTAATTTATTATATTCTTTTACATGACTATTATATATTTCTATTGCTTTTGCTTCGTCTTCTATTATAGGTTTTATATAGTATAAAGCTTTTATATATCCTTCGTTTGTTCTTAAAACGGGATAATTTCTTGCCGTATAATTAATTTTATTTATATTTTCTTGTATTCTTGCTTGAATATATTGAAATTCCTGAAAAGTAATAGGTTTTTCTATTAAAGAATTGTCCGCATGAATTAAATTTATTCTTCTTATATAATTGCTTAAAGAGTTTAAAGTATATATATCTAATCTTGGAATTAATGAAATCGCGTTATAATAATTTATAGAGGCTATATTTTTATTTGAATAAACTTCAATTATTTTATTTAATGACGCTTTTGAAAGTTCTTCTTCCGATATAATAGATTTTTTTA
>ULMB01006248.1_pt1 | contig 16700 bp, 18 predicted proteins | sample 1951571 | NCBI WGS metagenome assembly ULMB01 (sample SAMEA4835542, study PRJEB28245) | human gut metagenome | biome: gut microbiome; material: fecal sample | place: Denmark | collected 2008 | reverse complement strand
TCAACACTTGACCGTGATTGAGTTCAAAAAATTATCAAAAACTTTTCAAAAGTGTTAAAACTCAGCAAGGAAAAGCTGTAATAAACCATTGTAGAATTGTACGCTGTACAAGCGTTTTAAAAACGCAACTGCAATGCACCTTGACAATTGAATATTATACTCTTTTTTGAAAAAACACCCCTGACGAGTGTAACCCGCTATATTCTATGTATAAGCGTTAAAAATAGGTATATAATATCTATAGGTGAAAACGGATATAATATATCCGTCACGCTGAAAATTGCGACGAAACACACGAAAAATCACGGGATATTTATATATTCCGTGTGTCGGGTGTAAACTCAAAAATTATTTAAAAAAGAGGTTTTAAATTATGAAAATTATTTATGAAAAATCTTTGTTGGAATATAGTGAAGAGTGTCGCGAGGATATTCGTAAATGTATAGAGAAACTCGAACAGCTTGGCAAACTTGATGAATTAGAAACTCAGTTAAACTATGAGTATAGTGGCGGAATTTCTGACGACGGTTTATACGATTTATTTCTTGAAGATTTTGACTATCTTTTGTCATTGGTTGATATGACAGAAGATGAATTTTTCAATGAGAGTGAAGAGGAATAACCTCTACACTCTCAGAGTGTCGGGTGTAAAACTCAAAAATTAAAAAGGAGATAAAAAATTATGAGAAAAGAAAAGTTAATTACAAGAACAATTACAGTAACAAACGCTGAATTTATGTGCCTTGATACTGAAACAGCAAATGTTGAAATTGTTACGGCTGAATTAATCGGTAAGGTAGACAAGGAAACAGCTTTAAAGATGTATAAAGCGACTGCTGAAACTGATACCTTTAAGGCTGTATCGTGTCAATCAGTCAGCTACAATGAACAGCTTTACGGTATGACAGAAAAAGAATTTATCGAACACGCAAAAATTCTGCCGCCCCGTAAAGCAACAGAAGAAAATGAGAGTGCAGAGGAATAACCTTTGCACTCTCAGAGTGTTGGGTGAAAGTCCTAAAAATTAAGAAAAAGAGGTATAAAAAATTATGGAAATAATTTATGCTGTTTCAACAGTAACAAATGAAAACTACAAAAGGAAGCATTATGTTGAAAACATTATTCCGTTTTTGCCACGAACAACTTTCATTGTAAAGGGTAAAACTGAAACAGAATGTTGTGATAAAATATCAGCTTATTTCAAAGCGTTATATTTTGATTTTGACGGTGAAATTGGAGAATATTTTGATTTTGACGGTGAAATTGAACAGCGTATTACCAATAGTATATCATTCATCTTGACAAAATGGGTTGATGATGAATATTATTGTAGAGCAATTAATGTTCGTGCTATTCGCACAATAAAAGACGAAATATATTATTTATGACACGGTGTAAACCGTGTGTCGGGTGTTAAATAAAAAAGGAAGTGGTAAAATGATTACAATCCGTTCAACTAATTACACACTATTTGAAAAGCTAATTTTAGCTGAGGGTTTAAAGAATTTCTCTTTGATAGGGAGTTGTGAAAATAAAAAATGTTCCGATTGTGAAATGAGAACACTTTGCTCTGATATTAAATCAGCTTACGCTCACGCTTTAAAGCTGATTGAAAAGGAGAAACATAATGCATAATTTAACCTTTAATGCAAGCAACTACTCAACCTATGAAAAGAAATTTTTGGGTATTATGATTGAAAGAATGTTCACAGTAATTGATGAAGAGTGTTGCAATAATAAATGTGATACTTGTTCAATCAATAACTTATGCAATGATACAGTCAAAGCCTTAAAATCGTTGTCAGAAAACGGAAATATTTTGAAATTTTACTCAAAAAATATCGAAAAAAGTGTTGACAACTAATCCATTATATGCTATAATTAGTTATAACCTCAGATAGAGGTCTACACCCCCCTCAAATCTATGCAATTAGAGGGCAACTCTGAAAAGTTGTCCTCGACACGGTAAATCTACGGTTAGCTTTGTTGGGTTCAACCCCCGAATTTACCTTATCAAAACACAATTGCAAACTATAACAAAAAGGAGTGACAAAAGAAATGGCAAGAACGCCACAGGTAACTCGTACAATTAAAACAACTATTGTAACTGTTCTCTGTTTGGACATTGTAAATGGTGAATCTTTCAACGAAAGAGTAACGCTCCCTCGTACTTACAAGGACGAAAAAGCTATGCTCAAAGAAGTTGAAAAGGTCATTAACAATGACACACAGAAAGCTGTTCACATTGTTGACTTTACTGTTGAAGAAAAGTTGTACGGTATGAGCGAACAGAAATTCATTGAAACGGCGGACGAACTTCCCCCTCGCAAAGAATACGGCAAGATTTGCTGTGAAGCAAACGAAGCAACAGAAGAAAACAAGTAAAAGTAAAACTACAAGGAGGCTAAACTATGACAAAAGATTATGAGGTAAAAATCAATTCAGTATCAAAGGAACTTACAGCAAGAGAGCGTGTTATGCTGAAAGACACAAGAAACGCTGTTAAACTTGACGAAGCAGTCAAGGACACACCACTTGTTATTTCACCAGCTTATTATGCGGTGCTTGATGTACACAACGAAAAGTCAAAAGAGGACAAAGATTTTCAGAATTTCGTTGTAGTTGACACAGCAGGAAACAAGTATGTAACAGGCTCGACTTCATTCTTTGAAGCCTTTACAGAAATTGTCGAAGAAATGAGCGGCACAGGTGAAGATTACGAAATTGAGATTTACAAGCTTGACAGTAAAAACTATAAGGGCAAGCAGTTTATCACTTGCTCAATAGTATAATTACTTCATTATACCCTCACCGCTTTTAATAGCGGTGGGGGAATTGCTATTTATGGGGGTTTAGAAAAAATGAAAAGAAAGTCAAGTCAAAAATTAACAGCAAATCAAATGGCATTTAAAAGAGAATTAAATCGTATAAAAAGATTTATTCGTAATGCCCGAAAAAGAGGTTATGAATTTGACGATAATGTTTTACCGAAACAGCCTAAGCGTGTAACACGCAAGAAGTTAGAGGAAATAAAAAATATTAAGCCCTCTAATTTATATGATAAAGCAGTTTACCATGATGAAATTTCTCAGGAAATTTTTACAGGTCAACAGGGCAGAAGAATAGAGCGTTATCGTGCAAGTTTAAAAGCTAAGAAAACTCGTGAAAAAAATAAAAAAATTAGAGCAAAATCTAAAAGCTCTACTGAAATAAAAGAAAAGAATTTATCGAGTAAAAAAGATAAAAAATCTGATGAATCAAAACAAAAGAAATCATCAGATAAAAAATCTACTAAAACAAAAGAAAAGAAATCTACTACTGCAAAAAACAAAAAGAATAAACAAAGTACAAAAGATAATATCATTAACAATGGTTCAGAGTATTATCCAACTGTTGATATAATTGACGAAATCGGTGAGCGATTAGTAAATGTTGATTATGTTATGAAGAAATTAACTGATGATGTGCCTGATGAAGATTATAGATACATTTGGAAAAGAAAAGCAACAGCTAACGATTATCCTCCGTCTTATTTTTATTCAAATATTTGGAAGCAGACAATAGAAAAATATGAAGAGCAAAATGCTTTAAGTGCATTAGAAGAATATGCAAAAGATAACGCATTAGAAATTACAAACTGTATTGATACTGTCTATTGGGCAAGTAGCAAAGAAGAAGAGGGAAATTGGCAACGGTTAAGTTCAAAATTAGTAATACTATTAAAGGGTGGAGAAATACCTACCTTAGATGAAGCACAGCAACTTGGGGAATTACAAGAACAGAATGACTTGGTATCTGATAGTTATGAGGATTAAGAAATTCAAAACTTTTGCTTGTGATTTTGAAACAACAGTTTATAAAGGGCAACAACATACAGAAGTATGGAGTTCTGCGTGTGTAGAATTAAATACAGAAGATGTTAAAATTTTTCATTCAATTGAAGAACAATTTAACTATTTCACTTCTTTAAATTGTAATATATGCGGATATTATCATAACCTAAAATTTGACGGTTCTTTTTGGCTTTCATATTTGTTAATTGATTTAGGGTTTGAACAAGCATATGATGATTTAAGTGGTGATGGTGTAGTTGTTCAATGGAAGGACACTAAAGAGATGAAAAATAAATCGTTTAAGTATTCAATATCTGAAATGGGACAATGGTATTATATTATTATTAAAATTAATAATCATATAATAGAATTAAGAGATAGCTTAAAATTATTGCCCTTTAGTTTAAAGAAAATTGGTAAAAGTTTTAAAACTAAACACCAAAAATTAGAAATGGAATACACTGGGTTTAGGTACGCAGGTTGTCCAATTAGTGATGATGAAAAAGAATACATAGCTAATGATGTTCTTGTGTTAAAAGAAGCATTAGAAATTATGTTTTCAGAGGGTCATAATAAATTAACAATAGGCTCTTGTTGTTTAGCTGAATATAAAAAAATAACAGGAGAATATAAATATGCTGAAATGTTCCCAGATTTATACCAAAACGAATTAGATATAACTGTACACAAATATAAAAATGAGGGTGAATGGATAAGACGCTCATACAAGGGCGGTTGGTGCTATTTAGTAAAAGGCAAAGAAAACAAAATTTATAACAATGGCACAACAGCTGATGTAAATTCCCTTTATTCCTCTATGATGTCAAGCGAAAGCGGAAACAGATACCCGATAGGTCAGCCGACTTTTTGGAGTGGTAATTATATACCAACCGAAGCATTATTCCCCGATAAATATTACTTTGTTAGAGTAAAAACAAGGTTTTATATTAAGACTGGATATTTACCCTTTATACAATTAAAAGGTAATTTACTTTATAAAAGTAATGAATGCTTAGCTTCATCCGATTATTTTGACAGCAAAACAAATAAATATTATACACATTATTATAATCGAGAAAAACAACTTTGCGATACAAGGGTAGAAATGACATTAACAATGACAGACTACGAGTTAATTAAGGAACATTATGATTTAGTTGACTTTGAAATCTTAGACGGTTGTTATTTCAATTCTGCTATTGGTATTTTTGACCGTTATATTGAAAAATATAAAAAAATAAAATTAGAAAGTAAAGGGGCGAAGCGTGAATTAGCTAAACTATTTTTAAATAACCTATATGGTAAAATGGCAAGTAACACAGATAGTAGTTTTAAGGTCGCTTATGTAAAAGAAGATAAATCTTTAGGTTTTATTTCTGTATGTGAGAGCAACAAACAAGCAGGGTATATTCCTGTTGGTAGTGCAATTACTTCATATGCAAGAAATTTTACTATTAGAGCGGCACAAAAAAATTATTATGGTGTAGATAAATGCGGCTTTATTTATGCCGATACTGACAGTATCCATTGCGATTTACCTCCTGAAAAAATAAAAGGAATTAAGGTACATGATAAAAACTTTTGCTGTTGGAAATTAGAAGCAAGTTGGGATAAAGCTATTTTTGTAAGACAGAAAACATACATAGAGCGTGTTATTGCTGAAAATTTAAAGCCTATTGATACACCATATTATAATGTTAAGTGTGCAGGTATGCCTGAAAAATGCAAAAATTTATTCATTAAATCAATGACTAATAATGCAATAAAAAAGGGTGAAAAATATACAGAAGAAGAACAAAAATTCTTATCAGTAAAGCGTGACTTAACAGATTTTAAAATAGGTTTAATAGTTCCCTCTAAACTCTTGCCCAAAAGAATTAGAGGTGGTGTACTATTAGTAGACACTACTTATCAAATGAGATAAAATTAAAACCCTATGTCAAAGCATAGGGTTTTTTATATCATTAAAGTATGCAATAAAAAAGCGGTCAGCGAAACCGAATAATAGTGTTGGCAGTATATTCCAACTGTGCTATCCAACCTAATTCAGAATTATTTACACACTCTGATATCTAATAAGATAATGATTTTAATATGACTTCTTTACAAGTTAAGTCTTTAAATCTGAAACAACCTCTTTCAAAATAATACCTTAAATTTGATAGAAAAATGTCATTCTTTTTAAGCATTACATAATTAATATTATGGTCGGCTGTTGTGATTGCTAACTTTGTGGGGTAAGACATATCAGCTTTATCATCACAGTAGATAATACCCTCGTCAGCAAATTCACGAACGGCATATTCTTTATTTTTATATTTTAAAGTTGCTAAATATCGTGATTTACCATTGGGCTTTTCAATAAATGCTTGGTTGTCATTAAGGTACACATTTTCGCTTGCATAAGCTACATATTTATTGCTTGAAAATGCTCTATTAAATGCACTTTCTCTCTGTGCTATGCTTGCACTTTCAACATAACCTTGTTCCATAACAAATCCGTCACCCTTTAAAAATTTTGTGTCAGATTTTAAGCGTGTTGCTATTCCTAATTGTACATAGTATGGATTTAAAATTGAAACAGGGTTGCCGAGCATATAAATAGGTAAATATTTGGACTGTTCGCCTTGACCTCTTGCAAGTGAAGTGTGAATTGAAATTAATTTCTCAACTTCATTCGCACAATAGTGGTTCGTTTCAGATTGAAATTCATCAAATATTAACCTCTTAACATCAGATAATAAATGAGAATATTTTTTCAATTGGTCTGCACTATTTAATGAAATAGCATAACCGCAACTTTTACCACCTTTTTCAGTATCTTCACCCTTATTACATAAGAATAGTTCGTGATAAATACCTCTTGCTCTTCGCTCAGAACGCATAACTAAATTTGGAAAAAATAAAGAACTAATGTCTTTAAAAAATTTATCAGCAATGCCGTCAAGTTCATAATTATACCGATAAATCAACCCGAATTTTTCTTGCTTTTCTGTAAATTTTTTGGTACACAGTCTACCAAAATATGTTGTCTTTCCGCCTGTTCTATTTGTGGTACACAAGTATATTTCAGGTGTTTTACCATTTAGGTCTTTTAATGACAACAATTTAGTACCGTCATAGTATTCACTCATAAAAATATTTTACTCCTTTATTAGTACAGGGTTTTATTTTATTTGATAACTTAAATCAATTTTATCATAATTAATTATAGCATACCTATTGCAATTTGTCAATATTTATGATATAATTAAGACAAGAAAGGTGGTGATTTGTCTATGGGTGTTTACATTGTAACTCTGTGCTTTATTTTATTTGACATTGTGACAGGGATTATTAAAGCCCTATATAATAAAAAATTAAACAGTACAGCATTGCGAAAAGGTTTATTTCATAAACTTGCAGAAGTTATTGCAATTTTCGGTTCAGGTTTATTAGAATACGGTACTCAATATGTGAATCTTGGCATTAACATACCATTGCTTGGTGTAGTGTCAGCTTATATTTGCGTTATGGAGTTAATAAGCTGTATGGAAAATCTTGCAGAAGTAAATCCTGTTTTGGAAAAATTATTTAAACCGTATCTTGAAAAATTAAAACAGAAAGGGGGTGAGGAAAATGAGAAAGACATTTAAGGGTATTGATGTGTCAGTTTGGCAAGGTTCTATTAACTTTGATAAGGTTAAATTAAGTGGAATTGATTTCGTAATTATTAAAGCTGGTGGTTCTGATGACGGTTTTTACACAGATAGCTGTTTTGAGATTAACTACAACAGGGCTAAAAAAGCTGGGCTTAAAGTTGGGTGTTATTACATTGTCGGAAGTAATTTTGACACAATTCAGAAAGCTACAAAAAATGCTCAGCATTTTGCAAAAATTATCAAAGGAAAAACATTTGATTACCCTGTTTTTCTTGACCTTGAATTAACTTCACCCTCACAGAAATACGGTGCTACAACAGCAAGTATAACTTTTTGTGACTATCTTAAAAAACTTGGGTATAAAGTTGGAATTTATGCTTCTTCGATATCAGGGTTTAAAGATAGACTTGATATCAACCGTATAGGTAAATATGATAAATGGGTAGCACAGTACACTTCAAACAAACCGACTTACCCGACAGACTGTAAAATATGGCAGCATTCAAGTACAGGTAGAATTGACGGTATTAATTGTAATGTAGATATGAATATTTCTTATTATGATTATTCCTCAACTGGAAAAAATTCAAACAATTCAACAAGCATTTCAGCAACTACTAACACAAATATTAAAGATGTTCAAAAGTGGTTAAACGCTAACTATAACGCTGGATTAACAGTTGACGGCATTTATGGAAACTTAACAAAGAAAGCATTAGTTAAAGCATTACAAACCGAACTTAACAAACAGTATAATGCTAATCTTGATATTGACGGTATTTTTGGAATTAAAACTAAATCAGCTATAAGAAATATTTCTAATGGAACAAGGGGTAATATAACTAAAATTCTGCAAGGACTTCTTATCTGTAATGGTTATTCAACTAATGGATTTGACGGTATTGCAGGCAATGGCACAACTTCTGCAATTAAATCTTATCAGTTAAAATGCAATTTAACTATTGACGGTATTGCAGGAAAAGACACTTTTTATTCATTGTGCAAATAATATTTTATTAAAAATATAAGGAGTGATAATATGGCTGTATTAAAGCGTGATGAATTTTTTGAAAGAATACACAGTCGTGTTGGGACAGATAATTCTGATGAAGCTATTAGCTTTATTGAAGATATGTCAGACACATATAATGCACTTGAAGAGCGTGCAAACGGCGATGGTACTGACTGGGAACAGAAGTACCACGAACTTGATGAAAGTTGGAAAAAGAAATATGCACACCGTTTCTTTTCGGGTAGTGTAAATTATCCACCTACTGAACCCGAAGAAAAAGAAAAAGACAGTTCATCACTAACAATTGATGATTTATTTGAAAGAAAGGAGAAATAAATTATGGCAACCAAACCAGCAATAACAAAATTAACAGGAAACTCTGTTGACATTTTAAATGCAATCAGAAATGGTGCAAGCACAAATTACAGAGATTATGTACCAAAGGCTGATAATTCCCTTGCTTCTATCAAGGAAATCGGCGGTATTATTATGCAGTTCCCCGCATTGCAGAATGAATTTCTTTCCGCACTTATCAACCGTATCGGCAGGGTTATGATTACTTCAAAAATGTATTCAAACCCGTGGACTGTTTTTAAGCAGGGTATTCTTGAATTTGGCGAAACAATTGAAGAAATTTTCGTGAACATTGCTAAGCCTTTTGAGTATGATGTTGAAAAATCCGAAAGTAAGGTTTTCGCAAGAGAAATTCCTGATGTTCGTTCAGCTTTTCACAGCATTAATTATCAGAAGTTTTACAAAACAACAATTCAGAACAAACAGCTTTCACAGGCTTTTCTTTCGTGGGAGGGTATTACTGACCTTATCACAAAGATTGTCAACAGTATGTACGCAGGTGCAAACTATGATGAATTTCAGACAATGAAATATATGCTTGCAAAGAATATTCTCAATGGCAGACTTTATCCTGTTACTGTTCCTACAATTGACGAAGCAAATATGAAGCGTGTTGCAAGTACTATTAAGGGTGTAAGCAACAACTATGAATTTATGTCAACAAAGTACAATGTTGCAGGTGTAAGTAACTATGTTGATAAAGACAATCAGTATCTTATTGTCAACAGCAACTTTGACGCTATTATGGATGTTGATGTACTTGCTTCTGCGTTCAATATGGATAAGGCGGCATTTACAGGTCACAGAGTACTTGTTGACAGCTTTGGCACAATGGATGTTGAACGACTTAACAAGCTGTTTGCTAATGATAAAACTTATACACCATTTACCGAAGATGAAATGACAGCTTTGAATGAAATTCCAGCTGTTCTTGTTGACAAGAATTGGTTTATGATTTTTGACAACCTTTATGAATTTACAGAGCAGTATAACGGCGAGGGCTTGTACTGGAATTACTGGTATCATATTTGGAAAACTTTCAGCGTTTCACCTTTTGCAAATGCAAGCGTATTTGTTCCTGATGTACCGTCAGTTACAAGCGTAGCAATTTCACCCTCCACTTTATCAACTGTTGCAGGACAGGATGTTCAGCTTTCTGTAACTGTTGTTACTGAAAACTTTGCTCCAAAATCAGTCATTTGGAGTACTGACATTACAGACGGTGTTACTGTTGATATTTTTGGTAAGGTATCAATTGGTGCAGAAGTTGCAAAGGGTACAACTATCACTGTTACAGCTACCTCAACTTTTGATAAAACCAAAACAGGCACAGCTACTATCACAGTAGAATAAATTTTTTGAAGCGAAAACAGTTTATCTGTTTGGGTAAGGGTGGGTAAAATTATGAGAGGTGATAAATATGTATATTAATCCTAATAGTACAATAAAAATATTGCATAATGTACCGTTAGATAATACATATGAGCATACAATTTATTTTGCTAATGCTTCGGCTCAAAATAGTTATTTTAGTGGACTTGCTAAATATACTTTTGAAGCACAAACATATCAGCGTGTTAAGCGTGGGTATATTCGCATAGCAAAAAACGCTGAAAGTCTTTATGATTGTAACTATTTAATGTTTCAAAATTCTGCGTTTGGTACAAAGTGGTTTTATGCTTTCATTAAATCAGTTGAATACATTAACAATGGTGTTTCAGAAATTGAATTTGAAATTGATGTTATGCAGACTTGGCATTTTGCATACTCTTTAAAAGAATGTTTTATAGAGCGGGAGCATAGTGCTACAGATGAAATAGGTGAAAACCTTGTACCAGAATCAATAAATGTTGGTGAGTATGTATATGGCAATCGTACAACAAGCGATTTTGGACTTAATTATATTGTACAAACAACTTGTGACCCACAGACATATGACCCTATAATGACTTCAGCTTATACAATATTAAATAAGAAAATTGTTTCAGGTACATATTCGTTTGAAACTAATGCTGACGGTCTTATTAACTATTTAACAGGTTATGGACTTGACGGGACAAATAATACCAATACAGTAGAACATAGAACGACTGTCGCAAATTCTACTGTTGCAATTAATATCGGCCCGAGTACAATTAAAAAAATGTTGACACACCCAGGTGCAATGATTTGGCAATATGCACCCCGAAATAAGAAACTCTTACAGTACCCCTATACATTTATATATGTTACAAATAATCAAGGTGGTTCAGCTATTTATAAGTTTGAATATTTTTTAGGTCATAAACCTACATTCTTTGTTTGTAGTGATATTTCAGGTGGTTCACCAGCTATTCTTTATCCAACAAACTATAAAAATGTTGGTGAAAATACAGACGAAGCCCTTGCAATGAGGTCTTTCCCCGCTATTTCATTTTCATCTAATTACTACGACCAATGGCTTGCACGAACACAAACACAGACCCTACCAAACTTGCTTAACAGTATGTCTATGGGTGCAATAGGTGGAGCAATGGTTGGTAATGTAGGTGGGGCTGTTGCAGGTGCAGGACTTAATACACTCGGCACTATTGCTAACCTTATGAATGAGGGCGAGCAGGCGAAACTGCAAGGCTCTCAAACAAGCGGTCAGACAAGTGGTGTTATTTCATACTGGTTAGGTCTGCTTAATTTTATGATTTCTACAAAATGTGTAACACCCGAAATGGCAAAAACAATTGATGATTATTTTGATAAATTCGGTTATGCCACACACCGAGTAAAAACACCAAATAGAGCTGTTAGACCTCATTGGACTTACACTAAAACTGTAGGGTGTGTAATAAAGGGTTCAGTACCCTCTGATGATATGCACAAGATTTGCTCTATTTATGACAAGGGTATAACCTTTTGGAAAAACGGTGGTGAAGTAGGCAACTATAGCTTAGATAATTCAGTATAAAGAGGTGATAAAGTTTGAGCAGAATTAAAAACCGTAATTTTTGGGAAAGTGCTTCAATGAATAACGGTACATTTATACAGTATTATAATCGTCTTTTGGAATTATCTGTATCAATGTTTGAATGGAAAAACCTACCGTCTACTATTGATGTAAGATTTTTAGAGTTAGCATTATTTTCTGACGGTATGTCAGTATTTTTTAAAGATGATGTACTCGGGTGTTTAGCGTTGCGTACTATGATAGGTGGCACTTTCAATGTTTATCAAATACCAAACATTAGGACTGCTTATGCTTCAAACGGTTACAATAAAATCTTAAACGAAAAAGATAGCGTTATTATCTTCAACAATTTAATTCATACTAACAGTATGTTAGATGTTGAAATGTTTGCAAGAAGATTATACAACATTGACAGAATTATTGATGTCAATGTTAATGCACAAAAAACACCAATATTAATTACTTGTGAAGAAAGTCAGCGTTTAACTATGAAAAACCTTTATATGAAATATGACGGTAATGAACCTATTATTTTTGGCGACAAGAATCTAACCCCAAATGCACTTAAAGTCCTTAAAACAGACGCACCTTATATGGGGGATAAATTATCAGATTTAAAGGCAAGAATTTGGAATGAAGCCTTAACATATTTAGGTATTTCAAATATAAACTCAGTTAAAAAAGAAAGAATGATAACTGATGAAGTTATACGAAATCAAGGTGGTACAATTGCCAGTAGATATTCAAGACTTGAAGCAAGACGGCAGGCTTGCAAACAAATTAACGAAATGTTTGGACTGAATATTTGGTGTGATTATCGTGAGGATTATCAATCAATAGATAATGAAGCAAACGATACAATTGACGGCGAGCCTAATTCTGACGGTAAGGGTGGTGATTTAAACAATGAGTAAGTACACAACTGAATTAAGATTTATTTGTGAAAACGAATATAATGGTGAAAACTCAGGGTTTAATGAAATCAACAAAATTCTTACAACAGTTGCCCCTAAAATATTTAACTTTGATTTTCCTATATTTGATGAAGAATATAGAATCCCACTTGAAGTTAAAATTTTAAGGACATACTACACAAGAGAAATCTGTGAGGAAACTGTCGGTTTATGGAAATTGCGTTTACAAAATAAATTGTGCAACATTATGCCATATTATAACCAGCTTTATAAATCTGCATTATTGGAATTTGATGTGTTCAAAGATGTTGATTATACAGAAGTTAATGACGGTTCTACACACGATAATTTACAGAAAATAATTAATTTTCAAAACTTGGGCGGTGTTGACACCAGCACTTATACAAAGAATGGCAAAGAAAAAAATACAACAAATTATAATGGTGGTAGTACAAATACTACAAGTTATGAGGGTAAAGAAACTAACGCCATAGACTATAAAGGTACAGAAACTAATTCTACTGATTATAAAGGTAGTGAAAAAGATGTTTCTAAAACTTCGGGTAATACCACTAAAACACCGCCTACAAAAATTACAACTAAAAGTGACACACCGCAGGGCGGTCTTAATGGCCTTATTTCAGAAAATTATTTAACAACAGCTCAAAAAGAAACCTATACAACAAATGAGGTTGAAACCTATAACAATATTACAAACACCTCAGACAAAAGCTTTAGTGGCAGAAACGATACAAGTACAAAAAGTTTTACTAATAGAAATGATAAAAATACAAAAGCATTTGAGAATAGAAAAGATGTAAACACACAACAATTCTCAAATAGAAATGATGTCAACACATTAGAATTTGAAAAACGTTCTGATGTTATAACACAAGAAAAATTAAGTAAAAATAAAACTAATGAAGATAACGACAATTGGCATAAGAATGATAATACCTTAACTGTTAAAGGTAAAAGAAATAATCTAACATATGCTGAAATGTTACAGAAGTACAGAGAAACATTTTTAAACATTGATAAAATGGTTATTGATGAATTAAATGATTTGTTCTTTGGGCTTTGGTAAGAAAGGAGATTTATAAATGAGTATTAATTTACCAATTCCGAATGTGAACTCACCGTTCAAATTTTGGTGTCAAAAAGTCTTGCCTTTAGTATATGATGATAGTCTTTCATATTATGAGGTGCTTTGCAAATTAACAAGCTATGTAAACGGATTAAGAGATGATGTTATACTGCTCGGTGAAGATGTTTCAGAATTGAATAGGCTTTACAATGAACTTGCGAAATTACTTGATGAATATTTCAACAAAGGTGTGCAGGATTCTGTCAATAAAAAACTTGATGAAATGGCGAGCAACGGTTATTTTGAAAATATTCTTTCAAAATATATCACACCGCTTTTTTCGCTAAACTTCGACACAACGAAAAAAGCACTTGCATATCATTTTTCAGTCGGTCAAACTGTTCACACAAGCGGTTATTATTCAGTTGGTGACGGCGGTGCGTGTACATTTCAGGTTATGCAGTCTGCACCATCTTCAGGCATCAAAACAGTAAACGGTTTGTATTTAATGCCAACAAATGTAAATGAGATTATAACTCCCGAAATTTACGGGGCTAAGGGTGACGGCATAACAGATGATAGCGCGGCTTTACAGAAAGCTATCGACTGCTGTTTCAAAAAACCAACAAGTTTTACTTTTAAAGGAACAAGGTATAAGAATTATGCTGTTTCTACACCGATTGATATTGATATGTCAAACGTCCCTAATAGTGATGGACTTGTAGATTTTAATGGTGCTAAAATTACTGCTTTAGCTAATAAAATGAAATATGTGTTATCATATAAAACAACTGGCTCAGCAAAAGGTGGATATGTTCATCACGCTAAAACTACACTAACAAATGTTGTTATTGAATGTAACAATGAAAGAGCACATACAGGATTATATATCCCTTATAGCGCTGGTACATTATTCTCAAATATTAATGTGTTCGGTTGCAGGCGAGGAATTTTATTAGCTGGCGGATTTGAAAGTACCATTACACATTGTTTCGTTAGACGAAATGCTGATGATGATATTGTAGCTAAAATGGATACAAATGATGACGGTGTACAAGACGCAAACTGGACTGACCATTTAAAAGGTGTATTTGCTGAAAATAAAAGAGAAGAAACAATGGTTGACGGTAAAATTGATTTGGTTAAAACACAGTGCGTAGGTTTTGAAATGCGTGTTAGTGATAGCTTCTTAAATGACTGCATAGCAGTTGACTGCATTCTTGGTGCAAGAATTACACAGGGAGATAACAAGGTAACAGGTTTTCACCCTTGGAACGCTGGCTGTGTTAAGCAGTTAAAGCATAGCTGTTGCGTCCTCACAACAGGTAATAACTATTTTTCTAATTTAACTTGTGACCGCTTCTATATAGGTGTTTACTGCCTATATAATATCCCTAACTTTTTCAATAACACACTGTTTACCAATCAGCCTACTGCAAATTTCAATGGTGATTTTGACACATACTGCTGGTATATAAATCCCGACTATGCTATCCGTTCAAATGGTGCTACTATTTATGCAAATAATACAAGCGTTAAGGGCAACATTAATACTACAGGTTTAAAATTAAATTTAAACTGGTGTAATGTGACATACAACTGTATTCACGATATTAACACTCACGGTAAAAATGTTTTAAATTATATTCCTCACATTGATACAAGAAACAAAAAGAATGGCACAACTAACAATATTTCAAATGTAACAGAAGATACTTATGGCAGAATCCGCAGTACAAACGATACGATAAAGTTGGACGATAAATGTAACAATTCACTCTTTAGTGCTGGTACAACAAATGCTGGTGGTTCTAATAACACAGTTTATGGCGGCAACTGCTCATTTGAATGTACTTTTAAAAATGACGAAGCGTGGTTAAAAATGGGTAAAGCAAAAGACGCAACAAAAAGTGCGTATATGTTTATACATTCAGCAACCCCAAATAAATTTACATTAGTTAGTGGTCATAAATATTTAATCAGTCTTAAATATAAAACCACAAATAGCAAGGGTGTAATGTTTGCAAATGCTAATAATGTTATTTATCCAACTACTTATTTGGTAGCAGACGGTGAAGAACATTTATGGTGGAATATGTTTGAATACACAAATAACTTGCGGTGGACAGTCGGTACTGCAGAAGGCTCAGACGCTGGCAATATATCAATAACAAATATTCGCTGTTATGATATTACCAATATCCCTCGTTATTTTCTTGAAAATACGGGTGCATATTTTACTCGTGTTACAGATTTTATTGGTGGTGCTATGCAGTCAGTAACTGTACCAATTAGAAATGATATTTCTTTCGTGTCTACGCAGATACCGTTAGAATTTAACAGAAATCCAACTATTAATCAATCAGCGAAAAATTATGACGCTCTTTCTGATTTTTATACAGTTCGTTATACAGCAGAGGGTAAACCTATGATTTGGTGTCACAAAGCGACAATAGTCAATCCACCTGACCCGAATTTGTATTTTGAAAATTGGTGTACAGTACAGTTCAACAATTCAATGTTTGCTTATTTCAGTGTTTATATGACAGATTATAAAAATAATTTTTCATTCTATCTTAACAAAAAGAATGGCGAAGTTACAACACCTTTGTACATTTTAAGTGGCGACCCTAATGACGCTACTTTTGCAGTCAATAGGTTTGAGGGTGATAATTTTACGCTAAAATTACGAAGCAAAATAAATACAAATGATGAACCTGCTATTTTAACTTCATTCAGGGCTAACTATGATGACGGTTGTGAGTCACCTATTGTTGATAATGGTGGTATAATTCCTGTTTATGAAAACGGTGGCATTTATCCTGTTCTGAAAGGTTCAGGTGAAAGCGAAGATTATATGAGAGAGTTGCCCACAATTTGTTACACAATTGAATATTGATTGGTACAAGGTGTTACAT
>ULMB01026322.1_pt1 | contig 16779 bp, 19 predicted proteins | sample 1951571 | NCBI WGS metagenome assembly ULMB01 (sample SAMEA4835542, study PRJEB28245) | human gut metagenome | biome: gut microbiome; material: fecal sample | place: Denmark | collected 2008 | reverse complement strand
CTTCTCGCAGAATGCATTGCTGTCATCCTCGAGAGCCTTTACAAACATATAAAAGGAAAATCCACTGCGCCTCGCGGCTGTCAGCAAAAAACTTTATGAATTCAACCATAATGATTTTCAGTGTCCCGGTTAGCAGCTTAGCTAGTCCAAGAAATCGTCCGCATGCCCCTTTGATGTTTTTACATTGGCCTTCACAACCTGCTTAATTGCCTTTTTTCGTTTGCCTTGATTAATTTCATAAGATTGCATAAATCAACCTTCTCCTTCCATACCTTTCCTCCAAGAATTTATTTAATGTTTAAATATCTAAACCTGTTTGCATTTTTATCTATCATCCTTATTTTCATAAAAGGCTTTTTCACACCTTTCTTATAAATCACCCCACATTCACTATTGGGACTGCCTTCGAGAGTGATTTTGTCTATTTCTGAAAAAGCGATTACTTTTTCTTTTCCAAACAGCCATTTATATCTGATTTTTCTGTTTTCTATAGTATATTTGTATGTGCATGTATGTATAGCTGATATGACAGAAAAAACTAGGCATACTACCCAAAACAGATATAAATCTGGTCTGTTATCTGCAACTACAATTGTCATGATTAGGAATCCTAAAAACACCAATACTGTTACTATGGATCCCCCTTTATAGAAGTTTGGTCGATAAATCACAAATCGTTCTGTATTATTTATATCTTCGGGTGGTGTTAAGTTATAGAGTTTCATCATATCCTTTTCAAACCAATCTTTGAATTTAATAGAATGTTTACTTAATAACGTAAGTCCTATCCCGTACGCCGCAAAAATGGATAGCACAATAATCATTATTACAAATCCAGTGAATGCTCTGGGCTCATTAATATTGGATGGTACAAAGAAAGCAATTAATAGCAAAATTGCAATCAAGCTTAAAGTACATCCATAAATAATACGCCCCATGAAAGTTCCTATTTCTGTTTCTTTCTTTTTCTTCTTTTTTGTATCTTCTTTATATAATTTATTACTCATCTTATACCCCTTTTAAAACAAGCTCATTATGCATACAATTCCTATTACCAGGAAAATTGAGCCAAATCCATAACCGAACAATTTTGCTTTCTTTTCCACAGAACCATTGGGGAACTCTTTATCATCAATGTGGATATAAATAGTTTTCTGGAAATTTAGATTATCAGCTATTTTGGTTACTATGGTTTCTTTTTGGGAATCATCGTATTTAAAGCAGACTTTTCACCCAAAAATCATTTATAAAGAATACCTGTATAATTGTTCAACACATCATATGGTTGTATTACATTCGATACCATCGAAATCTCCAGTTTGTAGATAGTATTTAAATCGCCAACTGCTCCTTCAACCGGAGTATATCTGTCAATATAAACATTTGTCTTCTTTTTTGTCGTAATAATCAATGCCACATAGTCATCCGTAGTAACCAGTTTATAATAAACATCTTCATCTGGAAAACTCTCACGTGCTCTGCTCACTATATTAGCAAAATTATAACGCTCGGATTCCTCTCCTAATGGTTCTTCTCCACCATCAATTGCAGTCTGAAGTTCTTCAAGTACCTTCACTGTTCTGTCGTCATTTTTTCTGTTGTCAGCAATTGACTGAATAGTGGTTCCCAGACAGATTACTAGAATGATAGCAGCCATAATAGCTAATGCTGAAACAACTCCGATTACGATTTCTCGTTTCTTTTTCTTCTTTTCCATCTCCGTTAACTGTGTAGCTGCAAACTGCCGCGAAAAAGTATCAGCATGCTCATTTCCATAGGCAATAAATGCCTCTTCTGTATTATATCCTGGATACATCTGGTAGATCTGGTTTTCTGAACAAAACTTCTCCATTCGCCAATAAAATGGAATATACCATGAGGTATATTTTCTACGTCGAACAAAAAATATAAGCAGCCCTATTACAATTATAGAAAAATATCCTGTCATAAGAATTGCGTCTTCCAATCCTTGTATACGAGAGGCTTCTTTCTCCGGTATAACTGCGATGATACTGTAATCTCCACTATCTTCATCCTTAGACCAGTAAGTGTTAAGACGTCCTCCGTAAGACCATCCAGTGGGATCTACCCCAAGATCAGTCAATGAATAGACAACGTGCTTTCCTTTATTCGGATCCTTAACAGATAATGTAAGTCCATCCTCCTGAACTACACCTGTCACAGTCATAGTTCCTTTTAATTGCTGGCCTGTTGCAGCTTTAATCGCATCAAATCCAAGACCAAACCCAAAAAACCATACACATGTAAGGACAAAATTAAGAACAATAAAACGAATCAAGCTTGCCCAAAGATTGTATCTCAAAGATTTTTCTAACTGTTCCTTTTCTGAAGAAGGGATGCCTGGCATGGTAATATACCAGGAAGCAATCATTTCTCGTCTTGTTTCATTTTCATTTGCGCGTTTGATATTAGCAGCATCTCGTACAGTTGTTGCCACCCCCCCATAAGCACACTCCTTTCACATATTTTTCCTCAGTATCTCTATTTTATGGCAATACTAACTTTATCTAACCAATTCTCGGTTAAATCAGTTAAATCCCCTAAACATTTCCTCATCTATATAACAGCCAGCCTTGTCATACTCCGTGAGATTTATGGCACAGTCAAACGAGCCTATCATGCCTTCTATCGGCTGTATAAATCCATTCCAACCCTCGCCCTTCATGCCCTGTCGCAGCCTCTTCCAATCTGTAAACATACGCACCGCAGGACGACCATGTTTACCCTCAATCGTAGCCAGTGCAATGGTCGTATCCTTCTCAATTACCACCTTGCCATTTTCGTCGGGACTTGGCATATCGTTGTCTGCCTTCATTGGAATTAAAAACTTTGCTTTCACAAGCTCTCTCGACATGAAAGAAAAATATAGCTTATAGATCAGCTCCTTATCCGGTGTATCTGGGTGTCCAAGCTCCGCTATCAGTAAAATCCATCTCTCCAGATCCGGATTCATAACCGGTCTGTTTATCTCTGGAAGATTGCTAAAATCCGGCTTTTCGACTATCTTCTCTGCCGATATCGAGGTATTACTATTGACCACACGCACTCCGCAGGCTCCATTCATATAAAAAATGCTTCCAAAAAAGTCGCTTATCGCATTGCTCTGATCGTTTTTTATCTCTCTTATTTCGTATTTTTCAGCTGGGAATGTTGCTCCTATCACATCCTTATAGGGTTTTGTGAGTATCCATATATCCGGTGGTGTACACATATAAGTACCATCTTTCTGATCAACCGTTTCTGAAAACATGGCCGGTTCACCGGTTATTTTGCTGTATACACAATATATCTGTGATACAGAGAGCATTTTGGTCACAATTGCCTCTGCAAGCTTTGCTATCTTCTGCATATCTTTCGCTCTATCTGCATCAGTAGCTGTCGGCAGTACCTTGCATCTATACCAGCTATACAGTCGCCACATTTCTGCACCGTCCGTGATGCTCATACGGTCAAGCTCGTCCTGTGTCAGCTCGATCTGTCTGTGAAAGACCATCTGATTACCCAACGCCTTCACATATGCATCATGAACATCGGATACGCTTGCCTGTCTCGAATAAAGCACAGTACCACATCGAAACGGAAAATCTGCCGCGCACTCCAGCTTTAATCCCACATGACAATCCTTGGCCTCATCTGCCCTTTTCCCGGGTTCAAGCTCTATTCCAAGCACTGTCGTCAGTAATATTTCCCCCTCCTCGTCATCCGAGAAGTTGGTTACGTAGACTGCTGCCCCCACTCTCACAGTTCCCTTCACATAGCCCACGACCACAATATCCTTTGTGTTCAAGAGAGCAAACCAGTCCTCAACTCCAAGCACAAAGCTTGCCGGCTCATCATTCTCCTTCTTTTTAAACGCATCAAAAATTCCCATAACTTGATTTCCTCCTGTATTCTCTTATATGTATGTAATCCTGTTGTCAAATAGAGACCGCCACTATGAGCTGGTCGACATCCACTCCATAAAAAATCTTTTCACGTCACTGTAATTTTAGCTTTAATATCTGGTATTTCTAACTGATTCATTTATCATCCTCGTTATGAAGTTTTGTTCTTTCGTATACCTAGGGACAAATTTCGCTTTAACCTATGAATTCCTCTACGGAATTCTGACTCAATTTATAGTAATCGGTCACCGAAAAGTTTTGCCTTCGGCAATGGTTATGGAGGTAGTTGGATTTATTAGATTTTACTTCTAAGAAAGTCCTAAAGTATAACCATAATTAAGTATAATATATGTTAATACTACTAATATTGCTTCTAACGTCATATTCTGATACAATCTTTCCCCATTGATATTTTTCACCTTGAAGTAATCCCATTTCTGTTAAAATTTTATCATGTATCTTTTTTCTGTCTCTCTCGTTTGATTCAGAAAATTTTTCATCACAACAAATTAAAGACACCATATAAATTATTCCATCTCGAAAGAATAAACTCATAATAAATTGCCTGCCATAAATCGTTTGATGCTCGTCTAAATAAATTATTCTAACTCCATCTTGTCCATTATAAAATTTTGTTGTTTTAAATTTATCAAATGAATAATTGGGCCCGATAACTAATCCTTCTCGCGTACTTACTTCACCATTCGTAACATCTATCATATCTAAAATTCCTACTTTCTTAATGTAATATTATCAACCTTAACTAAAATGCCTTTTTGTATATAATCATTTGCATTTGGTACAAAATATTGTGGCAACCCTCCTTTTCCAAATTGCGGATTTGCATTAGTTATTCCATATGCACTCGCTATTTCCTCATTAAAGACATATCCTTGCATCTCCCCCTATACCCATGTATAGGATGCTTTTCAACCTGCAATCCTTCAAAAACATTAGTTGCATCTCCTCCAGATTGCTCAATGGCATCCAATGTTGTAAAATACTCTGTTCCATTTGGTTCTCCTCTGTACAGTATTGTCCCTTTTTTAACAACAGTATCTACATAATCATCAACTCCTATGTATTTTCCAGTTCCTTGCCAACTTCGTGCCAACTGAGATGGCGTTGCATTTTCCCATACTACTTTGTCTGAGCCATAAGTTTCCCTAAAATATCTACACCATTCTTCTCCTGAATAAGAAGATGTACTTCCACCCTCTACAGCCGAACCCACATCCGCATCATTTAATACTGCGCCACCGTCAGTTCCCACATCTCCAAGCTTCGGTTTCGCCAGTTTCTTCGCTCCTGCTTCAATTCCATTCAGTCCTTTCGCAGTTGCCATACTTGCTGCCATACCTGCTATCATTCCTGCGGTCTGGTTTCCGGTTAAATCCGTCGTATACTTCTGGGCTCCTGCACCTGCAGTTGCAATAATACATGCCACCCCAACACCAACCAATACGACTCCGGCAACGGTCTTCCACACTCCCTGCGTCTCACGTTCTTCCGCTGCATCCTTTAGGTTCTGTTCCGCTTCACAGATTGCATCATATACATCTTTATTGTCTTCATGCTGCTGATAAAACAATTCACTGATATTGGCAAGTGCATACACGTCCTTATCTGTATAAAAGCTGTTGCTTTCATAATTTGCAATTGTTCCCTGGTTCAACCCTACTTTTGCAATACAGCTGTTCAGGCTCGAAATTAATAAGTCTACAGAATTCTCCAGCGCTGTTACGGTACTACTTTCCTGATTTTGGATTGTTGTAATAAAATTCAATAGCTCCTGATCCAACTGCTCATGTAAACCAATTATTTTATAACTTGTTTTTCCTCATCAAGCTTTACTATATTTGAATTTAACCATCCCTCATATGCATATTTGTCAACTCGATCCAACTTCAGCTTTTCCCCTATCTTACAGTCATTTGTACTAACCAAATATTCTCCGTTTTTTTCCTTTATAATTGAAACCCTCTCTTCATTCACCTTTCCATAAGTTGCAATTTTGTAAATTTCATCTACATCTGATATATTCACTAATTTACTGTATACTCCTGTATTATATTTATCTTTAAATGTACAATCAGTTTTCTTTAGATCTGATGTTATAATAATATAATTACCATCAGCATCTCTTGAAAATTTATATTCATTTCCTTTATAATAAGCATATTTTCCATTTTTTATCATTTTTTCACCTCTCTGAAATGTTCGCCATCAAAAATAGCTACGATAGAATCTTCTGAATCAATTACCCTATGCAATTCAGCACCTTCTATTGGTTCCAGGTTACCATCAACTGTCCATTCTGGAATAACTTCTCCATTCCTTGCACCTGTAAATCCATTACGTGTACATGGGGCAGGGTCTGTATTTCCCCCACCAAATTCTGTTCCATACGGTATTCCAATCCTATCCACATCATCCGTCATAAATTTAATATAACCATATGCATTTCCACCTTCTGGATATGGTCTAATATCACTATTTATTGTATAGTCTAATCTTGATGATTCTACAACATTATCATAACCATGAATATGTGAAACATCATCATATCTTGCTATATAGCCTCTGATAGTACTATATCCGTCATCTCCTATGTATTTTCCTATATCCTCAAAGGGAATAGTTTTTTGAATCACTGTATTACTATCAATCTTAGGCACTGCTTCTCTTATATTTTTTAATTTTCCAATTTGTTCTGCTGACAATTCATTTACATCTGCTAAACGAAGTGTATTAAACTCATCTAATGTCAAACTTTCATTAGCTAACACAGATTTTAAATTATTTCTTGCAAACGCTGAACCTCTGCCGTCTCCAACATCTCCAAGCTTCGGTTTCGCCAGTTTCTTCGCTCCTGCTTCAATTCCATTCAGTCCTTTCGCAGTTGCCATACTTGCTGCCATACCTGCTAACATTCCTGCGGTCTGGTTTCCAGTTAAATCCGTCGTATACTTCTGGGCTCCTGCACCTGCTGCTGTTGCAATTCCTTCTTTTGCAACGATTGTTGCTCCACTTCGAAATGTCAGGTTTCCTGCTGAGGCCGCCTGACCGATTGGAATCATTGCGGATGCTGCAAATGCAAAGACACTTTCTGTCAGATAATATGCTTCCTCATTTCCTTGGAATACCACATATTTTAAGTCATTTACTGCGGTACTGTCAATATCTCCGATGCTTCCATAATAAATATCCTGGGCACCTTCCGCAGAATCTGCGACTCCAAAAATAGTCGTTCCGGTTCCAACAATACCCTCTGCGGCTGCAACAATTGGTGTTGCTGTTCCCCATGATGCGACTATACATACTCCGCCTACTACAAGCAAACCCACTCCGGCAACGGTCTTCCACACTCCCTGCGTCTCACGTTCTTCCGCTGCATCCTTTAGGTTCTGTTCCGCTTCACAGATTGCATCATATACATCTTTATTGTCTTCATGCTGCTGATAAAACAATTCACTGATATTGGCAAGTGCATACACGTCCTTATCTGTATAAAAGCTGTTGCTTTCATAACTTGCAATTGCAGCTGTGTTCAATCCGATTTTTGCAATACAGGTATTCAGACTCGATAGTAACAATTCCACGGAATTCTCCAGTGCTGTCACGGTACTGCTCTCATGGCTCTGAACTTCTGTGATAAGATTTAATAATTCCTGATCCAACTGCTCATGTAGTTCTAATACACCATTCGTACTTGGTGTACCGACACCCGATATATCCGAAATGCCAGAAACTGCTCCCTGTATTTTTCCGGTATAAGACTCCGTATCCGAATAATTGGTGCTTAGTTTTGTCCGGAATGCACGGATTGCCTCCTCGCTAAGTTTAAAATTTGTAGAATTGTCAATATCATAATACCCGGCTTTGTATAATGTCATGTTGTCAAGCAGGTTCTGCGCTGTGACTCTTATACTTGAAAGCATTGTGATATGTACATCTGTCAGATAACTTTTTACTGCATCTCCTGTTTCTCCGGTAAACACTGCATTTTTTATAAAAAAATTAATGCAGTTCTCACAAGTATCAATTTTATTCATCAGATTTTCTAAATTTGTCTTGTACTCCCAGAACAAATCATAGATATCTGTATAATTAATTTGAAACCCTTCCATTTTCCTCTCCTGTCATTCTTATGGTGTCAAACATGTGTCAAATATTCCGGTGCCCTGCTTAAAAAGCTCACTTTGATTCTTATCTTTTTGCACTTGTGAATCAACTAATAAATCAATTGCCATTAAGTCCATCTGCAAAGTAGTACTATATTGGCTTACCGCACTCTTTAACGTTTCATAATCTTCCTGGAGCTTTTTCATTGCATCCGACTGCCCTTTGATTTCCGTTGCGGAAGCCAGTAAGCTTACAGACCGCGAAGCTGTTCTTATCGCATTGGTATTCGAATATACACTTACGTAATCTAAAATCGTTCCCACTTGTCTATCTCCTTTCCTTTTTCATTCCCATCAACTAATTAAAGAAATTACGGATTCTTGTACATAAATCATCCCATGCATTGACCAGGCCAGATAAGATACCATATTTTTCATTCTTTCTCTCGTTTAATGCGTTTATTTCCCAGTTGATTGCATCCTCTGCATCATCGATATTCGAAACATATCCATCATAACTTGTGTAAAGATCCCCACTCTCACATAAATCATAGAAATACTGTGCCCTGCTGCCAGTCCATAAACTTTGATAAAGATCTGAACTTATCATATTCTTCTGATTTTTGTTGATATCATCAATGGCTTCTTTCGCATCATCTAACGTATTATATGTATCCCGCAATCTGTCAATTTTCGCATCAATCTCATTGATTTCCAATTGACATACTTCCTGCTGATGTTCATTACTTGCCTTCTGATTCTTTAAATTTTGATATTTGTTTCTGTCATACTTTTTAGCCATCTTAGTTCCCCATATTCTGCTTCAACTGTCTGACATCCGCACGCTCAATCTCCAACATCTCCATTGCCTTCTGGATATTGGCACACATCATTTTCTCATCATCATCTGAAAATCCCTCAAAAACCACCTTACTAACATCGGAATGCTGGAAATACATTAGTCTATCCCCCACCATTCCCTCTGGGTATGCACATGCTGCATAGTCAAAAAATTGCTCTTTTCCATTTATCTTGACTTTCAGAGCTCTTGCAACAATTACATACTTTTTAATACCTCCACTTACAACTACGATACTTCCCAATGGTAAAAAATTAACTTTCTCTGTCATCCCTCTTCACCTCATACTTTTTTATTAAATTTTATTGTATTATTTTTCCTATTTCCATTTCCAATGTTGTTTAGCTATCAGCACTTCAAACATCTCAACATTCTTGTATGATTTTGGAATTTTAATCATCCCTCCGGCATTAGAATGAATACAAATTATTTCCGCTTCATTATCTTTTTTCAGACTTAAATATTCCACTTGAACAAACTCGATTGACTTATTTCTTAATAATTTCTTTTCGATTATTTTGTTTTTTTCAACAACTATTTTATGTCTTGTTGAAGTTATAAATAATATAAACAAAATAACACTGTTAATCAAGAATATTAAAAATCCAGCAAATACACCATACCCTGTACATAGTAACCACAATATAGCAGAACACAAGAAGCCCACACCATATAAAATGATATACCCTTTTTTAGGTTCAAGAATCAATGGTGTATTACCATTATCTTTCATTGGAACTTTATGATTTTTCAAAACTTCTGTAACAAACACTTTATGTGTTCCTGTAGCAAATGCTAAGATACATTTATTATTCTGATATAGCTTCACATTCCCACTTTCATCAACAACGTGAGATGTGATGTCCTCATATCTTATGTTATACTCTTTACCATTCATTTTTCTCCAATAAATTCTATCTTTACCTACTTTCACATAGACACGTCCATATAAGAAACTCATTAAAAAAAACAGAACTATAAGCAGGATAAATAAAGCTATAACTAACACATTATAGTTTGATGTCATATTTAATGCAAAAATAAGAATACAAGTAAAACCAATCCCTACAATCATATAAATGTTTGAAAAAATTTTCCAATCAATAAATCGTTCACCCAATTCTGTTTGTTTAATACCAGCTGAAGGTTCTTGTATCTTACCGATAATACTTTTTACAACTATAACAATTATACTATACAATAATACTTTCAAGAAAATCTTTAATACAAATGACATAATACCTCCTGTTAGAGTAGAGGGTGTTTTACGCCCCTACATATTTTAAGAATATAACGGACATTTTCCTGTTACTTTTCCGTATAAAGTACCAAAATAATCTTCCATATATTCAACTAGCGTCTGTTCATCCTCGCTTGTATATATTGGACACATTCCTTTCAACAAATCCTTAACGATGCTTTTTGTTGTTTTAATCCCAAATATCATAAATGCATATTTTTTTACAGAATCCACAACTCCTGAGAATCCTGATTTGCTAGAGAAAAATCCTGATTTTAATTTTTCCAAACCATATTTTTTTAACAATGAATTCCTTTCCGATAGTAGTCTCTGTTGAGTTTTTCTCGTTAATGAAGATGCTTTCTTACCGGCTGCTTCAATTGCATCCATTTTAGTTTCATTCTTTTTCAATCCCTTAATGGTATCTTCATATAGATCTTTTGTCGATTTAGTAGTAGGCATTTTTGTCTTGCTAAATTTACCCTTGAGTGCCTTTACTCCTTTTCCAATACCATAAAATGCACCTGAAACAACTGCACCTATTACAGCATCTTCCGCTACTTTCTTACCATCTACCTTGCCCTCATCTATGCCTTGTGAAATTGCACTATTAGCCGCTGCTCCAACTCCACCAGCCGTAACGGTTAGTGCTGCTGCTACCGTTCCAAGTCCTGGAATAGCAGCTACTCCACCGACGACAGCTCCTTCCACCGCTGAGCCTGCTAGTGAACCCCATTGGAACTCTTCTTGTTCTCCTTTTGCGATTTTAATTCCTTGTGAAACAGCATTCACACCTGCACTGGTAGCATCATATGTTACTGCACTTCGACTACCATCAGGATATTGTCTCTCAATCGGTCTACCATGTTTATCATTAATAACAGTAACACCATTACCGGTTGAGTCTTCCGTGCGCACTAAGTTGCCTTTTGCATCATAATCATTCTTAACTTTTTGTATACCATTAATGCTCATTGATAGCAATCGCCCTGAAGCATCATACGTCATATTCAGTCTTCTCTTTAATGCATCTATTTTTTGTATAAGATTTCCTCTATTGTCATATGACATACGTTGGATTCTACCCAAGCGATCTGTATACTTAATACATTGATTCTTATCATTATATACGAACTTTTCTACTGTTCCATCAGCATATCTAATCTCCGTATTACGATATTGTCCATCATGAACAAATATCGTCTGAACACCATTTCGTTCTGTCTGAGTAACTGTATGATTTTCATCATCATACTCAAAAGACATACTCCCACCATCAGAAAACAACTGCCTAATAACTCGGAATTTCTTATCATATATGTTTTCGACAGTATGTATCTTTTGCGAGTTTACTATATCCTTAATACGTCCATTAGATGCATATTCATAAGATATATTTTTACCTAATGCGGAACATACTGTTTTAATACGCTTTTCATCACTATATGTAATTACGACATCTCTTCCGGTATGGTCAAAGACTCTTGCAAGCAAATTAGTCTTTTCATCATATTCATAATTCAAACAATCTCCATAATTGTTAACAACTTTTATTAAAAGTTTGTCTTCGTCATATGTAAGAGAAATGCCCAAATTATTTCTGTTTTCTATTCGTATTAATTTCTTATCCTTATCAAATATATATGTATTATCGTCAACATCCTTTAAATAAAAATGTTGTTTATCGCTAGTCAAGAAATCAGTCGCTGTATTCTTTCCATAATAAACTCCATTTTCAACAGCAAACACTTTATGCTGACCATCTTCCATTATAATATCTACTTCGCCATCATCATTTACATTCAAATATATTTCATAATTATGGCGAAAGCTTTTTCCAAGCACAGATATTCTCGAATCCTTAGAATTATAATAGCGATGAAATGACAATGGAATTTCTCCATCAATTGCTAAATCTTCAAAATCATAGATGAAGTTTCCTGTTGATAAATTTACAGGATCAATGCTAGTTTCTACCGCATCAGGATCTGTTCCCAACAAACTATCTTCTATTGCCTTTTCTCTCGATAACTTTGCTTCCTGAATTTTTTCTAAAGATGCCGCCAACGCAGCATTCATTTTTTGCATATCCATATTCCCTCCGTTTGGGTCTATGGTATTTGCCAAATCATTGATAAAATTGATTACACTCTCTGAAAAATTTACGTTCTGTTGCAATCCACCTTGATAACGAGTATCAATATTCTTTACATTTGTAAAAATCTCTTCTATTCTCTGAGAAGTCGTATTATTTTTATCAATAATTTTTTTATGATATGCATCCAAATTGTCAATGTACTTTGAGATACTCAATGCACCAAACCAGTATTGGATTTGCAGCCCAGCATCCCCAATTCTGTCACCGATTTTTCTCCATAATGTTGTTTCTGTTGCATCTTTAACATATTCTAATAATTTTTTCTTAGCACTATTTGAAAAATCTCTTATCATTAATTTCACCGCCTTTTCACAAAACTTTCAACCTCGCCATTTTTGGCATTTAAATTCTTGGAATTTTGTATGCATCCGCCCAAGACATAAAAGAAGATAAATTTTTCATATTACTATCAATCACAATAACTTTGCGATTACCTTCGTAAACTTTTATTGTCAAATTTGAACACACCTTTATTTTTATATTCTCAAAGTTATAGTGCGTAGCCTTTCCACGCCAATTAATATGTGTAATATTCTTTCCTTCTATAATCAAACGCCAATTTGCCATATTCATAGAAAAATAAATTGCAATTATAAAAACTAAAGTAAATATCAAAGTAGGTATTAAATTTCCTGTTTCCGCACCTTTTTTTGAACAAATTAGTACAAAAAGCAACCATATTGCACCAATGATACATGTACACACAGCAATTACAATTTTTATCACCTTTACATTTTCTACGATAAAGTTATCATTTTTTGTAAAATTGTTCTTATATGTTGCACTGTTAAATTTCATAAAAATACGAACCATAAAGAACAAAAAACTCACACTTATTATTCCTATTATTACATCAATCACGCTAATCCCTCCTAATAAACAGAACAAGAAATTTTCTTATCTATTTCTTCAACTATATCTTCATTTACTTCATCTCTATAAATTTCATTTTTTATTTCATCTATGATAGTCTTTCCTGTCTCTATTATGCCATACTTGATTGTTCCTAATGTTTTTTGTAATTTTATTTTCTCCAACCTATTCCAGTATTTTGCACGGGAACTGGACGATCTTGCATTATTATATTGAGCTTTAACAACGGCTTTTGCCTTATCTCTTCCAAACAGATAGTCCATTGTACCGGTCTTCGCTTCCGGATGAATAACATTTGATATTTCATTTGTTATCCCGCCAACAACCAAGGTTGTTGTTGCAGACCACAGCCCATTACTTATAGCATGTGTATAATCCAAATCTTCTTTTTTTTGAAGGACTTTCTGATCTAATAAGTCTCCTCCAAATTCCACTACACCAGAAGTACCTGCAACCACTAATAACCCCGCACCCGTGCCAGCAACGGCACCAGTATATAATATACCCATAACAGTGGACACGCGAATTAGTGTAGTACCTACTTTTAGGACACCCTCACCATTTGTATCCCTGTTTATAAACACACCCCTAAGTAACACCTTTTTCTTGGACACCCTCTTCCAAATGTGATATTCTAATCACAGAAATGGAGGATTTCATGAGCAGAAAAATTTTTACTGAGGAACAACAACAGTTACTTCGTCAAAACCCTTATATCTACAGTGTTACTGATACAAGGATCAATCTTACTAAGGAATTCAAGGAGATATTTCTGGCAGAATATAAATCTGGTACTTCTCCAAGAAAAATCCTTGAAGATCACGGTTTTGACATTAGTATCATCGGAGAACGCCGCATATGGAGCATCTCCAATCACATCCGTACCGAATATAAAAAGTACGGCGAATTTCACGAAGGCTACAGGCCTCGTAGTGTACCAGCTGCTGATGCTTCCGATGACACCGGTTCAAAAAACAACTCAGATGCTGACAAAATCAAGCAACTGCAACAGGAAGTAGATTACCTGAAACAGGAAATGGAGTTCTTAAAAAAAATTTCCTCAATCAGAACTACAAGGAAGTAGGTGCATTGCTCATGAACGATTCTTCCTGTATTTTTGAAATAATCTACAATACCATGCAACAAAGTCATAACACCATGTCCATAAAAACACTTTGTGCTATGGCCGGAGTCTCCAGAAGCGGTTATTATGCATGGCTGAATGCCGCCCCGGCAAGAGCGCAGCGGGAACAGCAGGACAGAGAGGACTTTGAACAAATCCTTACTGCATATAAAATGCACGGTTATTCCAAAGGCGCAAAAGGCATCTATATGGCTCTTCTTCACATGGATCCACCCGTGGTTATGAATCTCAAAAAGATCCGGCGTCTGATGGATAAATTCAATCTGTCATGCCCTTATAGAGGTCCTAATCCTTACAGGCGGATGGCAAAAGCCCTTAAAACCAGCAGTGTCGCAGATAACCTGCTTCAACGTGAATTTGAAGCATATGGTCCACGGATCGTCCTGCTGACAGACATCACCTATCTGCCCTATAATGGCACATTTGCCTATTTATCTACTGTCCTGGATGCCTTTACTAAGCAGATACTGTCCTATGTGCTCAGTCCATCACTAGAGGTTGATTTCGTTCTGGAAACCATCAATAAACTGGTAGAATATCATGGAGTGTCCCTGCAGGCTGAAACCATCATCCATTCGGATCAGGGTTGTCATTATACAAGCCACAAATTTATCAATATCCTGTATGACAAAAAACTGCGCCAATCCATGTCACGCAAGGGAAACTGCTGGGGCAACGCCCCACAGGAAAGTTTCTTCGGCCACATGAAAGACCATATCAAGCCTGAGCTTGCTGAATGTACATCATTTGCTGATGTTCAGGTCATCATTGATAACTACATTGATTATTACAACAACCGGCGGTATCAATGGCATCTTGCCAGGCTGTCGCCTAATGAATTCTACAAATTTGTTACTACTGGTAAATATCCTCTGGATATTCCGAATATTCCTGCCATGCCAGCCATAAAAAAGGATCCTAAAGAGCTTGGTGCATCGGCAGTTGATATAGATGATAATAAATAAACCAACTGAATATCACACTGGATGGGATGGTATGTCCATTTACGTGGATACCGAAAATGTCATGTGTCCACTTCTGTGGGGAACCAAACCAGGGAATGTCCAAAATCAAGGATATCACTTTAGTGTAGGTGTCTAAAAAATAGGCACTACACTAATTCAAAATGTCCTTGACAAAGGGGACAGTTTATCATTTTCTAATATGACATCAATCTTCTTTCTACATCTTTTACTTCACTTACAGAGCTACCATACTTTAGTTTACGGTCACAATAAAAAATACGTTTACGATTCACTTTTAACACATAGTGATCCTCCATGAATAAACAAAATATGAGAATATAGAATGTTACCAGCAATATATTCCAAATCACTTTTGTTACCATACTGCTATGTCCTGTCATAGCGCCAACTAAAATGATGGCACCCCATTTACTTCTCGAACCATTCCCATTTTACAATGGCTCAAATAACTTACTTTTATTTGATCTCCAACCTGAACATATGGAAAATATGTCTTCTTTATAGAAAATATCTTATTCGTATTTTCTTCTTGTATTTTTGCCGAAACTAACGTCCATTCCCCCTCATCCGGACTGGTTTTATCTGTAAACTCTATAATTGTACCAGTTACAGTTTTTCCACTTCCACTAAGATACTCTGGTATATCTAAAAGAACCGGTGGCAAAACAGCAAATAATATAACCATTACCACTGTTATAAATGCATTTCCAAATTATATTTAATGAAATTTTAATTTTAAGATTATTTATTATGCCAAAATGGCTTATATACTTATTCCGCATGCTATTTTGTATACACTATCATTATCATTAAAATAAAATGTAGTGACATATACACCATTTTGAACAGAATATGCATTACCTTTATCATTCTTCAATGTTTTCTTAAGACCATATGCCAGCATAACCTCTCTTCTTGTCGACCCCACTCCAATTTTGAGGATTCCAAAACGAATATTTGGATCAGTAACTCTTATGCTGTCTGGTTTTTGTGGTGAAGATGATGATACTATAAAATCAATTTTATCATAAGTTAGCCTTTCACTTCTTGTATTTAACATCTTATCTTCGATTGGATTTCCATAATTCTTTAAAATTTCTTCTTTACTTTGATTAAATAAATTATTAAAATCATTTTTTCCATATATGCCATATTTCATTTTCAAAAAAATTAATAAAACAATAAAAATAGCTATCCCTATAAATATAATCAATTTTTCCCCTTTCTTCTACTCATCGCATTTTCCATTCAAATTACCCTCCTTATATTTTATCTTTCCAATAGGTTTCCTAAACCACTTATTTTCCAATGCTATTTTTATATAGCCTTTCTGTATATTTGATAAACGATCCTCATATTTTCCATATTTTTTAAATGGATTAGCCCACGTCATTCCAAAAGCTACATTTCCATCATATGCATATACATCTCCATTCGTCCGGGCTTATTGATGCTGTAAGGTCATTTATGAGTTTTATTATGTTATTGCC
>ULMB01015130.1_pt1 | contig 17161 bp, 16 predicted proteins | sample 1951571 | NCBI WGS metagenome assembly ULMB01 (sample SAMEA4835542, study PRJEB28245) | human gut metagenome | biome: gut microbiome; material: fecal sample | place: Denmark | collected 2008 | reverse complement strand
TTTTACATTTACACAAAATATTTTATAGTGCCAAATTAAATATTTTCCTGATTTACAGTCATGTGTAATTATGTTTTTCATTTATGGAACCATGAATTGCACATGACTTTTTTATGGAAAAAATAACACAAACCAATCGTAATGGATGACATTTCGGCATAAACATAGTTTTATGTCATTAAATATGTATTCAGTATAAATTATGAATGATATTAATATGTGAAACTTGTAGCTTTAAAATTATCTCCCTTATAACCGCCACAAGAGTAATCATAATTTTCAATTCTCCATTCTCAATTGTCAAACGCCCCTTCACGCGTCAATGTTGTATTTCTGAATCTTGTTATACAGCGTCTTGCGGTCTATGGCGAGCAGCTGTGCCGTCTTGGTCTTGTTGCCGCCCGTGGCGCGCAGGGCATCTATTATGCGCTGGCGTTCGGTCTGCTCGTCGTGCAGGGCTGTTGGCTCCTGTCTCACGGGGCGCGTCATGGCCTTCGACAGCTCTTCGCTGCCGATGTATGAGCCGCGCGTAAGCAGGGTAGCACGCTTCACCACGTTGTTAAGCTCGCGCAGGTTGCCCGGCCAGCTGTATCGCGCAAGCATCTCCGACGCCTTGTCGTCGAATCCCGCCACGTTGCGTCCCAGTTCCTCGTTGGCCTGACTGACAAAGAGGTCGGCAAACAGAAACAGGTCGGCGCCGCGGTCTTTAAGTTCGGGCATATATATGGTGAACTCGTTGATGCGGTGATAAAGGTCCTCGCGGAATTTTCCGTCGGCCACGAGCTGCGCCAGGTTGCCGTTGGTGGCGCACACCAGTCGTATGTCCACGCTTATCTCTTTTGGCGAGCCTAACGGGCGCACCTTGCGCTCCTGAAGGGCACGCAGCAGCTGCACCTGCACGTCGTAGGTCAGGTTGCCCACCTCGTCGAGGAACAGTGTTCCGCCGTTGGCCTCCTCAAAGGCTCCGCGCTTGTCGGTCGTGGCGCCTGTGAAGGCTCCCTTGGTGTATCCGAAGAACTCAGACGCCGCCACGTCCTTGGGTATGGCTCCGCAGTCGAGCGCAAAGAAGGGCTTGTCGGCGCGGCTGCTCTGGCTGTGAATGCGGCGCGCAACATACTCCTTGCCCGTGCCGCTGGCTCCGAGAATGAGCACCGACATGGGAGTTGGCGCAACGAGGTTGACATATTCGTAGAGCTGGCGCGAGGCTTCGCTCGTGCCTTCTATGTATTTCTTGGCGGCCGTGTGCGGCTTCTGTTCTGCCGCCGCGGCGTTGCCGTGGGCTGCTTGTGTTGTTGCTGTCGTCGTTGTAGCGCTTGCCGTGGCTGCTGCATCGGCGTTGTGGCTGTCGAGCGCGTCGTTTATCTTTTGCAGCAGAATGTCGGGCTGCACGGGTTTGGCTATATAGTCGCACGCTCCCGACTTCATGGCCAGCACGGCGTTCTGCACTTCGGCATAGCTCGTCATCACGATGAATGGCGTCTGCATGTTTTTCTTGCGCAGCCAGTTGAGCAGAAACAGACCGTCGTGGTCGGGCAGACGGAGGTCAGACAGTATGAGGTCGAAGCCTGTGCCGTCGGTCACAGCCCGTGCCGCGGCGCTTACAGAGCTTGTTTTCTCAACCGTGAAACCTTTTTTGCGCAGCCATGTCTGCATCATGGTGGCGTATGTAAGGTCGTCTTCAACTATAAGAATACTTGCCATGTCGGTTAGAATGTTGTTACGATAACAACTGCGTGTCGTCATGCAAAATTAGCTTTTTTATTATACATGGCGCAATAAACGTAGGTTTTTTATTGCTTTTTAAAACTTTGAGACCAATGTCCTCGCCTTTTAGACATCCATATTTTCTGCTCCTTTCTCGCCGTCATGCCACCCTGCATAAGTCTGCAAATAAAAAACACGCTGAAAATCGTAACCATTTTATGTGTTTTTTCTTTCAGTCTAAATATTTAATGTGCTTTATAAGGCTGTATGTTAAGCAAATGACACACATCTGCTTTCATACTGTTAGCGGCCTGTTTACGACCCGTAAGTGGCCCACTTTTGATGCAAAACCGGCCCACTTTTCAGTCGTAAGTCATAGGCTTTTTCGGCGTGTATGCCTTGATTCTTTAAACCATATGCTATTTTCTCTAGACAAGAAAAAGAACTTTTCATAAATGTAAACAAATCGTATTTAAAACATTGTTAATTGATTGTTGGCTTAGCCCATAACCATGTACCTGTAGGTTGTTGAGTTGTATCAATAAACTCACAGTCTACAACAGATTTTGCAAATTCAATATTTTTATTTAGGGTGTCGATTTCAAGTTCAGATAATCTAAAATTAAAACTATGACTAATTGTTTCATTTGTGTCTGCCACATGAATCTTTGCAACTGCAGAATAATTTCCGGCTTTCCAAAATAAAGAATTCTTATATAAACGAATTAATTCATTATATTCATTTGAACGTTTGATATCATCAATATTTACATTCCCATTTATTTTCTGGTTTTCGATAAATGTTGTCAATTTATAAGCTAATTGTTTTTTCTTTTCAAGAAATGTAGTGGATTGGAATCCTATGAACTTTTCGATTAATACATCCTTAAATGCATTAATCGCTATTGCATTCTGTTGTTTGGCCATAATTGAGTTACCAGCAGGGCCTTGAAGTTCATAAAATGTTTCACTATACCACATCCATTTTAGAGTGTGGTGTGCTCCATCAATATCTGTAAGTACTAATTCCATATCATCTATTAATGCGTGTTTATCTCTTGCAAGAAATGAAAATCTAAGATTGAACACATTTCCATTCTTTATATAACCAACTTCGGCTTCGCCATCATGGTATATTGATATTTTAGGTTTCTTCATCCAATTATATATCCAAGAAATAATTTGAGGCAACCATGCAAGAGCTCCTAAAATAGCGATAATATCTAAAAGTTTCATATATTTAATATCAATTGTTTTCTATAAATTAAATCTAATGTATTTCCATCTTTTATTTCCTTTTCCATTCATTCCAACCATTTATAGGCCTTCCAAGACAAAATATTGTGGCTATACTAGGATAGGAAAAAGTAAGATTGGATGTTAAAACATAATGGGCATTAATTTGATAAATCTTGTTGCTGATGGATGAGTATTTCATACATTTAGAATTACCGTCAATAAGATATGTAGTTACTATTTTACCCATGATTAATAAACTTAAATATTAAAATTAATATTTACTTCTTTATCATTAACTATATTATCAATCGTTTCATTTAATATGAGTTTTAATTGTTTAAGTGATTTGTCTAATTCATAGATTCCAGCTTTTTCGTTAAATATATTATCTTTCTCGATAAAATTTTCTATTGTAAAATCTTGTGTATCATATTCTATTGAATTAAAGTATAATGATACCATTTCATTTCGTTTTTTATCACTAAATAACGGGAATGGTATATATGTCCAATATTTTTGAGCTAAACTTCCTCCATTTCCTCCTACAGCAAATAAATCTATCAATCCTTTACTTCTTAAATAATCCAAAATGCATTTAACGAAGATTGCATTATTCAAATCATGCTTATTTTGTTGAAGTGTTATTCCATGAATATTAGTAATAGAATTTGATTGCTCTTCAACTATCACTACAGAACGACCTTTCTCAAATCCTTCTGCTCCAAATATCAAATCTCCTTTTTTTTATGTCTTTAATATATTTTTATTGCCTAAATAACTTATCTTATTTACGGTTCCATATTTTGATAAAAACATTGGCAAAATAAGAGTATAGAAATTAGGATGCCATTTTGTTGAATAAATACTTTTTCCTATATTAGAAATTTGTAAATTTTGTCCTCTTGACATTTTAAATCCAAGTTGTTCTATAGTCTTAAAGCCACCACTATAATTTATAATATAGAAAATTTCCTTTTTAAAAGAGTATCTATACATGTTTGTATCTAAACGTCCTAAATTTGACAAATCTTCAAATTTAGGTAATTTATAAACAAAATTATTAGGCTTTTGATTTGACTTGAGTTCTTCTTCTATTAATTCTAAAATCTTATTAAAACGTACTTTTATTTGGATTTCTTTATTAATTATTGCCTGTGTTAAAATCGAAACAAACACAATAATAGCCTCTGTATTATATTTTGGTAAAGGGATTTTGCAGTCTAAAAACATCGTTTTAGCATGACGAATTGTTGCACCTTTTGGTACCATAGAATCTAATTGTTCTCTAAATATATCATGTTTGATAAATGATAACAAATAATATTTCCATTTTTCTTTTATTGGCAACTTATAAATTGCACCAGAAAGCATATAGTTAGGATAATCCTTATCAAGGATTACAATTTCACCAATATTACTGTCTTTAGAAATTAATAAATCACCTTTTTTAAGATTCATTTGAACAAATATATTAGGTAAAATAGGCAACGCTGTTTCTTTTGTTATATCAAGTAAAAAAGAATGTGCTTGTAAAGCTTTAGTTCTAATAAATCTGTATGGGGATTTATCTATGTAATTCGTTGCACCCACTTCTACTCCTAAATCACCGCGTACTAAATTGCGAGTCAGAAAGTCTCTGACTAATTTACAATTATCATTAGGAATAATAACTTTATTATATTGTGAAGCCGAAAGATTGAAATCATGTTTTTCAATATCTTTAAAGCAAATTGTATTTGGTGTATGTGTATACTCACTCATATTATTATTTATTTTTTATAAATAAATCTTGTAAATTTTTCTCTTGTCCCGAACACCATTCTTTAAAATCTATTATTGTTTTAGTAAAATCTTCGTCAATAACAGGATTTCCATCTTTATCAATTACTGTTTCAAATGTTTCATAATTTATCTTATACTTTGTTGAAAAGAATTTTACACGTTTACTAGTTTTGACTTCGTAACCAACTTTATTAATCTCTCGGGCAAAGACCTCATAGTTTTGTTCCTTCAAACGATTTAATTCTTCTTTACTAGGTTTATAAGCAACAATAATAGAAGTGTTAACCCCTGTTTCTGCGAAGACATTTGCAGGTAAATCAAAAATCGCTACAATACGCATTTTATCCATTAACCATTGGCGAGCGATACGATGAGAATCTATACTTGCTATAGAATTAGATAGTACTATTCCTAGTCTTCCATTTTCTTTTAGAATATGGTATGCATTCTCTAAGAAAATGACTCCCAAATCTATTTTATTTGCATCTTTTTTGTTCTTTTTCTTATTATTATCAGTACCATAAAGATTCCAAAGTTCGTAACATTTAATTATGTCTAAATCAGTTTGATCAGTTGGTGTAAATGCCCGATCATCACCAAAAGGAGGATTCGTTAGCACTACGTCAAATTTTTTTATGGAATTAGTATCAGGCCTATTATCCCAATTTCCATTTTGATTCATTGAAGGTATAAGTTGTATAGGTTCGCCTTGGTCGTTAAATTTTGTTAGTAACGAACCATATCCATCTGGTTGTGGAATTATTTTTGCATTTCCATCTCCATTTAAAAGCATGTTGAGAGTTGCAAGCATAACCATTTGGTCATCTATATCCATGCCGAATATATTTTTATCACTTAATTTACTATTTGAATTTACATAAGAAACGGATAAAAAATCTGCAATGCCAACGGTTGGATCTATAACAGTTTCTCCGTTGCGTGGATTTACAATATTTACCAAAAAATTTATTATTGGTAAAGGCGTAATAAATTGAGCGTTCTGGTCTTTTGAAAATTGTCCGGCAAACTTATAAAAGACTAATTGATATAAGTCTGTCTTTTGTGAGTTTACAAATGAATAATCTTGAAATTGAGAAACGACTTCGATTAAAATACGAATATGCTTATCATTTTTAAAATTAAATACACTTCCGTTCAGAATTCTGTAATAGGTACCTATGGCTTCATCTCTTAATTTTGCAATGCGATTTAAAAATGTTTGGATTCCAACATCTGCCAGAGTTTTATATTCTTTCTCTTCTTTTTGAATATAAAAATCTAAATATCTTGATGGCTGATTCTCATTTCTCTTTTCATCATAAATTTTTAAAGATAGTATCTGTACAAGTATTTCAAATCCTTTCTGATTAACCATACCTAGCTTATCCATTGTCCGTAAAATTGCAGACATAGAATCATTAATTTGTGTGGACTGAATACCAGAAATAATATCCAAATCACTAATAGTACGTTTAGAACGATCACTTTCTTTAGAACCTGTCCAATTTAATATCTTTTCAATTTTTGGAAAATTTTTATATGGATCAGGTAAATGGAGTGATAATTCTTTCGTCCCGCTATCGTTTCCTTTCGTATTATATTCATCGCTAAGTCGTAAATATTTATTATTGTATTTACGAAACAAATATAAACGCTCAGTATCATACAAAACTCCTAAACAAAAATCGGCTTCGCTTTCTTTCATATAAGCTTTTAATTGTTTATCCCATACTTCTGATATATTTTTACAATCTTCTTTTTTAAATTCAATGGAAGCAATTAAATGTTTACGAAGCCAATCAAGACAATCTTGATCATTATTTAAATGATATTCTTTATACTTATCAAACCATTGAGAGTCTGAGAATACGGCTCCATCAAGTTTTATATCTGCAGAATTTTTATTCCCTTTTGGGAAGTGTATTTCTGTTCCTATTAAATCTTTAGGTATGAGTCCTGAATTTACTACAGCATACAGGAATTGCCACTTATAATATTGTTCGTTTTTTGAGCCATCCTTTTTATATAAATAAACTTTCTTTCCTATAGAAAGATGTTCTGGTAAAAAACAATCAAAATAATTTGATTGATTCTGCATAGAATCAAATATATCTTTAGCTTGGGTAAATGTCATGGTTACAATATTATTTATTATTAATTAAATTTTTCGGATATACTTTAAATATTTTTACTAATTAAAATAGTACTTCTAAACGTAATGGCTTCCTATTACAAACATGCGGATTGACTATATAAAAATTTTTCAAGTGTTTCCGCCAACAATTTCAGTTTAAGCATTTTATTCAAGTATTTCTTTTATTCGGTTCTTAGACTTATGCTTTTTCAAATTATCTTTTACAAAGATATAAAACATAATGCAATAAAAAGCTAAAAAGGAAAAAAAACTCTTCTTTTAATGAATCTATGTTATATCTCCAGTTTCTTTAATGGCTATACCGTTTCAGATTGCTCATACTATGACCTTTTGAAATATATGTCCTATATGAACAGTGGAAACGAAGTTTACCGTATTTCCTGCCTATAATTGTCGATTTTCTCAATCTTGTTATGATTAAGAGGGTATAACAAATGCCCGCACTTGTCTGAGTTCGGGCATTTGTAACCAAAGAAGAAGGTGCGTCAGAATGTATTTTAGCATACATATTCATCGACAATACAGAATAATTCAGTAACTTTGCCCTTGGTTATCATCGCTCGTATTATTTGTAACTATTTGATTTTCACCTATAAAAGATATAAAATATTTGCGAGATTATTAATTTTTATGGGTGGTATTTTATCCCGAACTCGCATATAATTAGTTTATCATCCTGTATGTCAAGATACTGCTTATGAAAATGGCACCCGTTGAAAACCGTCAACGAGTGCCATTTGAGTATGGATATTTAGTAGGCCATGATAACATGGCTGTTATTTTTCGGGCACGTAGAATTTATCCATCAGCGGAAGCACCATTGTGGGATCATTGCAGAACTGTTCTCCTGTTATCTCTTTATTCTTTACCATTTCTACCAGTTTAGGAAACTCCCTGAAATATAGTTTCATGGCTGCTTTCATGCCTATATTTATTCCACCTATTCCGAGCCAATAGGCTTTGGCTATCTCATCTCCTTTCTTCAGATAGTAGTATCGCCAAACATAATTGACTATGGTAGTTTTCTTGTTCACTGTATAATCCATGGTGGGCGTTATATATCCGTTGACATTCTTTCCTTCGTATATTAGCCGTAAGAATACATGTTTCTTAAAAGGTTTTGGATTTTTGTTAAATAGGCTGGGTACGTTCTTCTGTGCCTTTACCGATTCGTAAATTAAGGGTAAAGAGTCATTGAGAGTTGACGTATAAACTATTCTTTTCACTTCTTCTGATTTGTAGGTGCGTGCCTTACCTTTGTAGGTGTCGCTTATATCCAATTCGTATAACTGTGAAGTTATGATTTTTGTGAGCGGAATCGAGGTGTAACCTTCAATTACCGTGCCGTCTGTCAGCGTGCAGGTTACTTTGTAGTCGTCAGGATTGTTGCGTGCTGTCGTTGGCAGCGCCATGAATAGTAGTGAAAGTATTAAGATAAGTTTATTCATTGTGTTTTATTTTAAGGTTGTTTACAATAAGGTTATTGAACACAGATAAACAAATTTTGCAAGTTATAGTTGTTAGACCATGCTTGTAAAATTTGGCTTGTAGATTACTGCTGATCAGTATAAAAGTTCGTCGCTTGCCAAATGTGCGTTGCACTATGCATGCCGAATGCATAGATAGTATTTTCTTTCAATACTTAACGGATGGTATTCTCTTAATTCTGCCAATTTGAACCTGTAATGTAAGACATGGCTATTTTATCAATGTAATATTTGTTCGTCGCTCCGTTTGCATCTATAGAGCGAGACAAAATTCCTATATCAGTTTAAATATTACTCACAACCGGTTCCGTTTGTTCATTGTCGTTACATAAACATTTTGCAAATGCAGAAAAAAGCCTCAATACAATTTAGACGTAGTTTTTTTCGTGCACCTCCTTTTTTAGTTAAGAAATTATATCCATAGCCAAAAATACGATTTTTTTTTCTAATTTTGTATATAAATATCAATATTTTATAGAAAATGAAACGAAAATAATATGAATATCATTATTTTCATTTTTCTTATTTGTTGCATAGAAAGAAGTTGCTATTGTTCTGACGGAGAGGAAATGGCTATTGCGCTTGCGTTATTGAGCACATTTGTGGCAAAAGAATGAAGGTGCGTCAGAATGTATTTTAGAATACATGTTCTGATGCACCTTCATTTATATCTTATGTCGTAAAGATGTTCCTGCCGTATGTCGTCGTTGGCGTTTATGCCTGCGCCGTGCGCTCATTTAGGCAGGATAAAGAGTTATTTCTCGTTCAGCACTTTGTCAAACTGCTTGGCGAAGAATTAGAAATATAAGCCAGATGAGAATAAAAGTTAGGACTTATAATACATCATAATAAGTTAAATAGCTTATTTTTTACTTTTATAAGCTAATTAACTTATAATATTTTGCCGATATAGATATTATTCATACCTTTGCATTAAATAATAGTTAACGTATTAAATCTATGTATGCAGCCATCTCTGCCGATATAGTTTCTTCCACATCTTTATGTATCGAAGAAACCATTGCCTTGAAGCAAAGGATAGAAGATTTATTTTCTGTCCTCGAAAACAAATTTCCGGGATTTTGGGGAAGGATAATAAAAGGAGATTACATAGAGTGCCTTTTGCCTTCGGCCAAGGACAGCTTTAGGGTAGCTCTAATTATTAAGAGTTGCATTAAGTCTTTTCCTGTTGCAGAATCAAAAAAGAAAAAATTGTTCCAAATATACGGAATACGTATAGCTGTGGGAATAGGTGATATGCGTATTGTAGATAGGGAACACGGCATCATGGATGGAGAGGCAATTTATTTATCAGGCCGGACATTAAGCGGAATGGGCGCTCCAAACAAAAATGGTACATTCATTATTGAACCTGCTGACAAGCAACTTAAACCAGCATTACAAACGGTCGGAATGCTGACCGATGCCTTGCTCAATAATACTACAAGACGGCAGAGTGAGGTTGTTTATTATAAACTTTTGTCTAAAAGTGAGCAGGAAATAGCAGATATATTAGGTGTAAAGCAGTCAGGAATAAATCAGCATTCAACTTCAGCCAAATGGTATTGCATAGAAGAGGCATTGAATTATTTTGAACAACTAAATTTTGAAAATATATGAACAGCTGGTTGTTGTTAAGTCTATTGACGGCTCATGTAATTGGAGATTTCTATCTGCAAAGCGACAAATATTGTAAGAGGAAAGAAGTATCAAAACTTAAAAGCTCCTTTCTATATATTCATGTAATAATCATGGGGCTGCTTTCATGGGTATTTGTTCCAACCATTGGTTTTTGGCTTTATGCGTTGCTCATAGTTGTAACACATTTTTTGATTGATGCAGTGAAATCATATATGGGCAAAGGACTGTGGCAATTTTTAATAGACCAGATTGTACATATCTTAGTTTTGTGTTTTATTGCACACCAATATGTATTGCAGTGCCATTTGCCAATTCAATGTTTAAACTTTCGTGACAATATATCCATTCCGGTATTTATATTTGCCGTATTATGTTGTCTGAAACCGACAAATATTTTGATAAAGCTTATATTGGAACGGTATAAAATAGGAGAAACCGAATCTTGCGAAAATATGAAAAATGCAGGGGCACTCATTGGAAATTTAGAAAGAATCTTGACATTGGTATTTGTTCTAATCGGCCAATATGAAGCTGTGGGATTTATCATAGCTGCAAAATCTTTACTTCGATTTAAGGACACAGATACAGCCAAGACAGAATATGTGTTAGCCGGAACATTGTTGAGTTTTGGCATTGCCACATTGTTAGGCTTAATGGTGAAACAATTATCGTTAGTATTCTAATTCTGTATAATAAGAGAATAAACCGACAAGGAGAAATTTATTGTAAAAGGATTGTTTGACAGAAAAACAAATCCAATTTAGGCGAATTGCGTAAATAAGACTGTTACGAGATAATCTTGATTGTTTTGCATTGCGCTATGAATTAGCCACAAGGAAATTATCAGGTTTTATATAAAAAAAGAAGGTGCGTCAGAATGTATTTTAGCATACATGTTCTGATGCACCTTCATTTATTGTTTATGTCGTAAAGATGTTCCTGCCGCGTGTTGTCGTTGGCGTTTATGCCTGTGCCGTGCGCTCATGTAGGCAGGACAAAGAGTTATTTCTCGTTCAGCACTTTGTTAAACTGCTTGGCGAAGAACATTATCTGATAGTCTATCGAGTTGTGCCAGTAGTCGCCCGTATGGCCGCCGGGGCGCACGTAGAAGTCGTGTTTCACGTTGAGTTCGCGCAGGCGCTTGTGCGTCTGAAGGTTCACGGGATAGAAGAAGTCGCTGTAGCCGCAGTCGATTATGATGTTCTGGCGCGAGGTGAGCAGCCGGTCGAGCGAGTAATAGACAGAGTGAGACTTCCACACTGTCTCGTTCTGAAACTTGTTGCCCAGCACCTTTTCCATCTCCCAGCAGTTGGGATACTGGCATATGTCCATGCATCCGCTCGTTGAGCCTATGTTGCCGAACACGTCGGGATGCTGCATACCGTTCCATATAGCCCCGTGTCCGCCCATGCTCAGACCTGTTATTGCCCTCAGTTCGCGGCGCGCATAGGTGGGGTAGTGGGCGTCGATATACTCGGGCAGTTCCTTTGATATGAACGTTTCAAACTGCATCGAGGGGTCAACGGGCGAGTCGACATACCAGCTGTTCTGTCCGTCGGGGCAGACTATGATGGTGCGGTAAGTGTCGGCCAGACGCGCCACGTCGGTTATTCCCGGCCATGTGGTGCTGTTGCCGCTGTAGCCGTGCAGCAGGTAAATCACGGGATATTTGGCCTCGCCTGCGGCGTCAGGCGTGTATACTATGGTGCTGAGGCTGCGCTTCATCTTCTGGCTGTACACGCTCAGCGTGTCAACCTTTGCAGCGCGTGCCGCCGTTGCGGCCAGCATTATTATCAGCGCCGTCAGTATTGTTCTTGTAATGTTTGTCATGTTGTTATGCTTATTTTTCATTGTCTTTTTCGTCAAGCCGCCTTACAGCCTCCTCAAAGGCAGTTCTGAAGAAGTGACCCTGGGCTATGAGGTTGCCTATGCGCTCGGCGTTCATCTTCATGCAGGCATACTGTCCCTGTGTGATGTTGGGCAGAATGGTGTCGAGCTCTTTCAGCGAGTCGACGCACAGACCTATGCCGTGCTTGCTGACAAACGGCGCCAGGGCGGCCTGCTTCCATATTATCACGGGCAGCGAGCAGCGCAGATAGAGCGACGTCTTGTGCGGATTGTTTATCTTGAGATATTCGCCCCAGTCGCCCGTGCATCCGTCTTCAGAGGCTCCGTCCCACACCAGTCCGAAGTGGCCACGTGCCGTGGCTATAAGCTCGTCTGACTTTACGAAGCCCATCATCTCAAACTTGTCGGCGCCCTTTGCCTTGCCAATCTCGAAGCCGTTGCCGTAGAGCCTCACCTTGAACGAGCTTATGTGCTCGCCCCAGCGGTAGAGGAAGGTGTTCTTGCGGTGGCTCAGCGCTCCGGCATACACTATGGTGCGCATGTCTTCGCTGCTGTTGTTCTTTGCCGCCTGCGTGTCCGACAGATAGTCGAATATGCCCAGCGTGCCCACCATGGCGCGGCATCCGTGGCTCTCGAGCCACTGCTTCATGCTGTCGTTGTGGGCTATTATGTAGTCGGCGTGGTTGAGCCGGCATATCTCCTTCTCGGGCGTGAGCGCCTTGCGGCGAAAGCTGCCCAGGTCGTGTATTATCACAACTACGCGCGCTCCCCTCATGTGGGCCATGCGGCACACCAGCGTGAAGTATTTTTTCAGCGGATACTGCAGCAGCAGCGTGTCGCCGCGTTTCAGGCTGAAGGGCGACTTTATCACTCCGGCGAGCGTCAGGAAGAAGTGCGCCAGCTTGTTGTTGTATGTGGTCTGCCTGAGTCCGGCGTTGCCGAGGCCCATGCTGTCCATAATCTTCTCTATGTCAGTCTTGGCCTTGTTGCCCGCGCTGCCCAGACCCTTGTAGTTGCGCGAAAGATACTTACAGTTATTTAATTCATAATTCATAATTCACAAATCATAATTGGCTGATGCCTAACTTCGTTTCACAATTCTGAATTCATAATATGGGGCAGAGAAATTTTCTTAAGTATTAATTATTAATTCTTACTTCTTAATTTCCCATTTCCTTTTCTGCCAGCTTGAGAGCCTCGGCCACGGTGTCGTCCATGTCGAAGTAGGCATACTGCCCGAGTCGGCCTCCGAATATTACGTTGCCCATGCTGCGCGCCATCTGGCGGTATTCGGCCGCTATGGCGTTGTTGCGCTCGTTGTTGACGGGATAATACGGCTCGAGACCCTCGCTCCATGTGGCGGGATATTCGTAGGTTATCACCGTCTTGGGCTGAGTGCCGTATTCAAAGTGCTTATGCTCAATGATGCGGGTGTAGGGCACGTCGGCCGAGGTGTAGTTCACCACGGCGTTGCCCTGGAAGTTGGGCGTGTCTATCACCTTGGTGTCGAACCTCAGGCTGCGGTATTCGAGCCTTCCGGCGCTGTAGTCGAAGTATTTGTCAATGCGTCCGGTAAACACTATCTTGTCTGCCAGTGAGCAAAGTTCGTCGCGGCGGCTGAAGAAGTCGAGCTGCAGTATGGTCTCCGTGCCCTCCAGCAGGGCGTCGATGAGCCTGTTGTATCCGCCCTCGGGAATGCCCTGATACGGGTCGTTGAAGTAGTTGTTGTCGAAAGTCATGCGCACCGGCACACGCTTTATTATCTCTGCCGGCAGCTCGCGTGCGGGCCGTCCCCACTGTTTCTCGGTGTATCCCTTTATCAGCGTCTCGTAGATGTCGCGTCCGCAGAGCTTCAGCGCCTGCTCTTCAAAGTTGGCAGGACTCTCTATCGAGGCATACTCGGCGCGCTGCTTCTTGAGCATCTCCTCGGCCTCGGCAGGCGTGCGCGTGCCCCACAGCTGATAAAAAGTGTTCATGTTGAAGGGCAGGTTGTACAGCCTGCCGTTGAAGTTGGCCACGGGCGAGTTGGTGAAGCGGTTCATCTCAACCAGCCGTGTAACATATTTCCACACCTCCTTCTTGTCCGTGTGGAATATGTGAGCGCCGTATTTATGCACGTTGATGCCCTCAATGCTCTCGCAGCGGATGTTGCCTCCGGTGCTGTCGCGCCTGTCTATCACGAGGCACTTGCGTCCAGCCTTGCGCGCCTCGTGGGCAAACACAGCCCCGAAAAGGCCGGCTCCGACAATAAGGTAATCGTATTTTTTCATAGTAACAAGTGTTTTTTATGTGCCTGTATGCTGCCGCCAGTGCTGCGGCGTGCGCCTTTCAGCGCTTTTTCTGCTTGCCGGTTATCTTTCTGAAAGCTTTCTTGAATTTGCCCGTTACGGCCCGCTTGTGCTCAAACTCGTCGAGCTTCTTTATCACCAGCGCCACGGTCTTGTCGGCGTCGAGGCCTCTTATTTGGGCGTAGCGCCTTATCACATAGTCCATGAGCCGCTTGTCGTGCGTGAGCCGTTTCAGGTTTTCGGCGCAGTCGTCCTCCGTCGGCTGTATGAACTTTGAGCGGTTGGTGTCTATCAGCCAGAAGCTGAAGCCGCCGTCGGCAGTCCTTTCATACAGTATGTTCGTAAGGTTCAGGTCGCCGTGCATCACTCCCTTTTCGTGCAGCCGTGCCAAGAGATGAGCCAGCGCGTCGGCCGCGTCGCGGTCAAAGTCGTCGCGTCTGAGCAGGTCGGTGAGCGGCGGCAGCATGCACGACTCCGACACAAAGTAGCAGTCGGACATCAGTATGCCGTTGCCAAGCTCAAGATATGCCACCTCGCGGGGCGTGTTGAATCCCCTCTCGCGCAGCATGGCGGCAAAGAGATATGCCCTTGCGGCTTTGCTCTTCTTGAAGAACGAGTAGGCCACGCGCTGCACGGGGTTGGGCCGCTTGTAGTGTTTCACCACGAGCGTGCGGCCGTCAACGCAGAACGACTTCACTGTGTTGCGTCCCTTGTAGAGCGTAGTGCCACCCTGACTGAATGTCTGAGGCAGGCTGTCCACAAAGCCGCTGAGCGCGCTGAAGCCGCTGCCTACCGTCATGGTCATTATCTTTTCCTTGCTCATGGGCGGCTCAGAGGTTAATGTTCTCGTAGTGCTTAAACCACTCGATGAAGTTCTTTATGCCCTCGTGCAGCGCAACCTTCGGCTTGTAGCCTATCTCTGTCTCGAGCTTTGTGGTGTCGGCCCAGGTGCGGCTTACGTCGCCCGGCTGCATGGGCAGTAGTATCTTTTCGGCCTTGCGGCCTAGGTTTGTCTCTATTTCGGCTATGAAGTCGGTAAGGCTTACGGGGCTTCCAAGGCCTATGTTATACACCTTGTAGGGCAGTCCGTTTGCCGTTCCCGTTCCGTCGGGTGTCTTGTCGAGCACCATGATGGTGCCGTTGGCAATGTCGTCGATGTAGGTAAAGTCGCGCATCATGTCGCCGTTGTTGAACACCTTGATAGGTTTGCCGCTGCTTATGGCTCTTGCAAACAGCATTGGGGCCATGTCGGGGCGTCCGGCGGGGCCGTATACGGTGAAATAGCGCAGGCCGGTGCAGGCTATGCCGTAGAGCTTGCAGTAGGCGTGGGCCATGAGTTCGTTGCTCTTCTTGCTTGCTGCATAGAGGCTTACGGGACTTATCACGACGTCGTCTTCGGAGAAAGGCACCTTGCTGTTCATGCCGTAGACCGAGCTCGACGAGGCATAGACGAGATGCTCCACGTTGAAGTTGCGGCAGCACTCGAGTATGTTCAGAAAGCCAATCCAGTTGCTGTGCATGTAGGCGTAGGGGTTCTCTATCGAGTAGCGCACGCCTGCCTGTGCCGCCAGATGTATTATCTTGTCAAACTTAACCTGGTCGAACAGCATGTCGAGGGCGCCCTTGTCCTCTATGTCGAGGCGCAGAAACGTGTAGTTGGGCCATTTGGTGCTCACCGTGCGGTGCCCCATGCGCAGGCTGGCGTCGGCCTTTATCCCTGCCCGGCGCAGGCGGTAGAACTTCAGCTCGGGCGAGTAGTAGTCGTTGATGTTGTCGATTCCCACCACCTCGTCGCCTCTTTCGGCCAGCATTTCGGCGCAGCGGCTGCCAATGAATCCGGCCGCGCCGGTTACGAGTATCTTCATCTTCTGTTGATTTTTATCTGTTCGGGAGCCTTACTCCTTGCTCCGTTGTCATTCAGTTGTTGTCCTTCTTCTCGAGATAATCAGTTATCTTTCTTGCCACTACGCTCCAGTCGAAGTCGCGTATGGTGCGCAGTCCTGCCTCGCCATATTTTCTTCTCAGCTCCTCGCTCTGGTAAAGTTCCTTGATGTGGCGTCTGAAGCAGAAGCGCCAGCGTGCCGAGCGTATGCCGTTCTCCTTGTCGCGCAGCAGGTCGAGCGTGCCGGCCTTGGTGGCTATCACGGGCACGGCGCACGCCATGGCCTCGGCCACGGTGTTGTTCCAGCCGGTGTAGCGCGGGTTTTCGGCCGACACAAAGCAGTCGGCACGGTTGAACAGCTCCCAGTTGCGGTCGAAAGGATGGCCCACGACAAACTCGAAGGGGCACTTGCACGTAAACTCCTTTATGCGGCGTGCGGCGCCTTCGTCAACCGGCGTGTCATAGAGGAGCAGCTTTATGTTGTAGCCCTGCGCATAGAGCTTTTCGCACGCGCTCACTACGTAGTGGGTGCCTTTCACGCGCTCCACGATGCGTCCGTATGCCATGACGACGAACGGGCGGTCTTTCACCTCATAGCTCTCCTTGGGCTTATAGTTGGCAACGGTTACGCCGCCGATGGCCTTGAACGACTCGCGGCCGAACTTCTTGAGGTCGTACTCGTATACGTTCGACGAGCAGGCGAACACCTCTACCTCGGGATTCTTCATCAGCTTGGCCACGTTGTCGCTCTTTCTGACGTGATAGAATATCTTGTGGCGTGCATCAGACTCAAGCACCATGGGCATCATCTTCACCGTGGTGGTCCACAGGGCGTCGAGCTTTGTGCCTTTAATCTTGTCGAAGGTGCTCATCTCGCCCTTGAAGTCGAACCAGTCGGGGCCCTTGCCGTCGGGTGTGAACACTATGAAGCGGTGGCCCTGCTCGACAAAGATGTTGCCGAGCTCGAGAAAGCGCTTAACGCCGCCGTAGAGCTTTGTGTGGGGCAGTAATACTCCTAATATCATATATAGTTGTTGTTAATTCGGATGAAATTTTATATTACCTTTTGCCGCGCTGCCGGCATCCTGCGTATCGCATTGATATTCAATGACTTGCAATATGCCGTCTTTTGGCT
>ULMB01001100.1_pt1 | contig 17469 bp, 20 predicted proteins | sample 1951571 | NCBI WGS metagenome assembly ULMB01 (sample SAMEA4835542, study PRJEB28245) | human gut metagenome | biome: gut microbiome; material: fecal sample | place: Denmark | collected 2008 | reverse complement strand
TATATAATATCTAAAATTAAAATTAAACAATTAAGGAGATTAAATATGGCAAATCCAGCTTTATCAAACAAAGCGTTTGATTATGCGATTAAAAATTCAAATGAAGATACAATGACAATAAATGGAGCTATTAATAAAGCTATAATGTTATCTTTAATACTCATGCTTTCCGCTTTGGTTAGCGTTTATTTTGTTTTGGCAAGAAATATAGAATTATTATATCCAGCGGTTATGGTTTCAAGTATCGGAGCGCTTTTGCTTGCTATTATAATGATATTCAAAAAAGAAATGTCAAAAACTTTTTCTATTCTTTACGCTATTTTAGAAGGCGTTGCAATAGGCGGAGTATCTTTTATGTTTAACGCGGTTTATGAAGGAATAGTAGTTCAAGCCGTATTTTTTACTTCTGCAGATTTACTTATTATGCTTTTGTTATACAGATTTAGAATAATAAAAGTAAACGATAAATTTAGAAGCGTTATATTCGGCGCCACTCTATGCATTGCGATAGTATATTTTATAAATTTTATACTTGGTTTTTTTAAAATGTCAGTTCCTTTTTTAAACGATTCTAGTCCAATCGGAATAGTAATAAGCGTTGTTATAGTCGCTATAGCTTCTTTTAATTTACTTCTTGATTTCGATTTTATAGAACAAGGAGCTAATATGAATATGCCGAAATATTTTGAATGGTATAGCGCTTTTGGTTTGCTTGTCACTTTGGTATGGCTATATTTGGAAATTTTAAGATTGTTATCTAAAGTTAGAAGTAGAGATTAATAAATATTTAATAAGTTTTAATAAATAGGGGATAAATTATATAATATTTTTATCCCTATTTATTAGTTTTCTTTTTATTAGTTAAACTTTTACAAGTATTAATAACAATCTCTTTTAAAAATTTTTTATCTTCAATATCTTTTATAAAATACATTGGTTTTGCATTATGTTATTAAATAAACAATCTATTTATTTAATAGCTTTTCTTAATAATTCTTTTATCTCTTCGGTTTCCGCCAAATCTAAAGCCGTTTCCCCTGTATCCACTCCGTCAATTTTTCTTGATGCGTTTATATTCGCTCCGTTATCTATTAAAAATTTAGCCATATCGTAATTTCCTATTTTTGCTGCTCTTATTAAAGCCGTATAGTATTCGTCCGCCGCTCCATCATAATCTTCTCCCATTATACAGTCTACATTCGCTCCTTTGCTTAAAAGGAATTTGGCAAACTCATAATCTCCATTTTCCAAAACCATTATTAAAGGTTGATAAATATAAGTTCCTGCGTCTCCATCGCTATCCGTATTTTCCGTTGAATTTACATCCGCTCCATTTTCTGCAAGATATTTTGCAATGTCGTAATGTCCTAATCGAACGGCTCTCGCAAAAGGAGTATATTCGGCATAATAAAATAAATCGTCTCCTTCTTCCTCCTTGCATACTATATTAATATTCGCTTTATTTTCTACAAGAATTTGAACAATTTTATAGTTTCCGTTATTCACGGCAAGAGCTAATGCGACATATTCTTTGCTTTCCGACGAATAAAAATAGTATTCGGTTTCTTTTTGATTATGATTATATATAGATTTATTAATCTCAATTTTTTTGTTTTTTAATAATTCTTCAACGGTTTGAATATCGTTATTTTCAACGGCTTTTATAAATCTTTCTTCTTCCGAATTTAAATTATTATAATTAAAGGTTTTATTTGTCGTTATTTCGCTATCGTATATATAAACTTCTTTGTCGTTATATTTATAATCTTTATTATCATAATCGTAATATTTTAATTTATACCAATTTTCTTCCTTCCCTAAAAATTGCCAATAATAAATTTTTCCTCCATTTCCGTTTATTTTAAAAAGTATTTTTCCTTTTGGACTTTCTCTTACATTTATATAATCGTCTTTGCTTATATAGAAAAACATTGTAGTATTTTCTTCTTCCGCTTCAATATTATTTTGAATATCGTTTGTAGAGTTTTGAGAATTTCCTTTCATATTCGATTTTTCCGAACAGGCAATTAACAATAAAATTAATAAACTTATAATTAATATTTTTACTTTCATTTTCTACTCCAAATATTTTTTATTCTTTTTCTTTTTATTATTACTTTTAAGACTTTTACAAGTATTAATAATAATCTCTTTTAAAAATTTTTTATTTTCAATATCTTTTATAAAATACATTGGTTTTGCATTTTTATAAGGAATAGCTTCTTCTAAATTATAATCTTTATTAGTTTCGACAATTTTTATAAGAAGTCTATTATCGTAAATTCCGCCAAATAAAATTTTATTATAATAAAGCAAATATTCTCCCATCATTGATTTATAACTTATATTTTCAAGCAAATCCAATTTATCTAAAATTAAATCTCTGTATTCTTTTGAAGTCGGCATAAATCAATTTTCCGTATATTTACAAACATTAACCCATTTTTTATTATTAACTATTTTTTCAAGCTCGTCTACCGCTAATTTTATTGCGCTATTTGAACTTCCGCAAGCTGGATAAACAATTTTAAGTCTTTTTAAAGATTCGTCTAAATAAATATCTACATTATCGTTTACTCCGAAAGGACAAACTCCGCCAACCGCATGCCCGATTAATTCTTCCACTTTCTCAAAAGGAATCATTTTCGCTTTTGTAGAAAATTCCGCTTTATATTTGCTATTGTCTATTTTGCAATCTCCCGCGACTACTATTAATATTGGTTTATCGTCTATAAGAAAAGAGAGAGTTTTTGCAATTTCTTTTTCTTCAGAGTTTAACGCTTTTGCCGCTTCTTCAACCGTTGCCGATGAAACGGGAAATTCCATAACTTTATCGTCAAGCTCAAATTTTTTTAAATATTCTTTCGCTCTTATTAATGACATTTTTATTCTCCGATTTTTATTAGATAAATATTTTAAATTAAAATTTGTTTAATAATATCATAAAAGAAATTAATTATCAATTAACATATTTTAGGCTATTAATTTAAGCGTTTGAATTAAATTAATATAAATCTTTTGAAAATATATCGGGCATATCCGTAAAAACTCCGTCTACTCCAATAGAATATAATTTATTTGCTAAATCGACAGAATTAACGGTATAAACATATAATTCATAATTTTCTTTTTTTATATCTTTTGCTAATTTTTCCGTAACGGTTTGGTCGTATAGATGCATAGATTGAGGTTTAAGTTCGTCCGCTATATCTTTCCAATTATCTGTTTCTTCCCAAAGCAATATTCCAAATTTTGCGCTCTTCGATATTTTCTTTAAAGTCCTTAACATATCAAATTCAAAACTTGAATAAAATATTAAATCTTCAGCTTTATTGTCCGCGACAGTTTTTACAGTATTCTCAACTATGCTCTCCCAATATTTTTCATTCTTTCCAGCTTCTCCTTTTAATTCTAAATTGACTATTGTATTGTTTCTTTTTACTAAATCTATAAGTTCTTTAAGAGTTGGAATTCTTGCAGAAGAAAACTTGGCGTCTTTCCATGAACCAGCGTCTATTTCTTTAATTGCATTATAATCTAAATCGTTTATAATGCCGTCATAATTAGAATGGTATTTAGTTTCATAGTCATGAAATAAAACCAAAGTTCCATCTTTTAGTATAGTGACATCGGTTTCTATACATTTAGCTCCTATTTCTATAGCCTTTTCAAAAGCTATCATAGTATTTTCAGGATAATTATTTGAAAAGCCTCTATGGGCTATAACAGGTCTTAAAAACATAATAAAATCTCCTTGTTTATTTATTTTTTATTAACTATTAATTATTATTTTCTTTACTCTTTTTTAATTTCGTCAATTTATATAATATAATCGCGCATATAGCGCCAACTGCCGAAGATATTAACGCTATTAAAAATATATAATAATATCCTTGAGCTGGATTATCTTTGTTAATATCAAGTAAATAGCCATTTAATCCATAAGCCCAAAATATAGGCGAATATGCTAAAAAGCTTGCAACAGCCATAGCCGAACCGCTAAAATCTTTAGGTATATTTGCTTCTCCTATAGGAGCAAACATAACCGACCTTGATATAAATATTACAAATGAAAATACAAACATTAAAACTATACTCATATATAAATAATTTGTATTTTTTGGAGTTAATAATACGCCAAGCAAAACTATAACCGTTAAAGTTAAAGAAGCGGAAAGCATTTTTACGGGAGATTTAAAAACTTTATCTCCTAAAAAGCCTCCCAATATTCCTCCTATTATTCCTATTCCTGAAGCGGTAAATAAACCGAATGCAACGGCTTGAGTTGGGGTTAGCATAAACACATTTTGCATATATGGAACTGAATATACGATTGTTATATATGTAGTATATATAGCCATACTTATTAAACCAGAAAGCCAAACTTCAGGATATAATAACGCTTTTATAAGTCCTTGAAAAGCTTCTTTATTCTTTTCGGATGCCGTTTCAGATTTTAAATACATAATATTTGGTATATATCTTATTGATAATAATACCCATAAAACTATTAATATCGTATAAATTGAGATTATAATTCTCATAGCGCTTGAATTAGCTCCCAATCTCATAAATATTAATAAAGCTAAAGCGTTCATTCCCAATTCCATAGCTCTTCTAACAGATTCTAATAATCCGAAAGCTAAACCTTGATTTTCTTTGCTTGAAAATAATCTCGTTCCATTTAAAATTGCGGGCCAAAAGAATGCGTCAACTATTCCCCAAGACAAAGCGACTATGCATAAAGATATAAAAGAAGCGTTAACAAAAGCTACCATATAAACCGTTCCTATTATTCTTATAATTAGTCCGCTTATTATTAATTGTCTCGGGGTAAATCTATTATTTAACCACCCCGCAGGAATATAGAAAAATGTAGCCGTTCCAAGTAATGTAAAAAGCATACCAAATTGAGTATTTGAAATATTAAGCATATTTATTAGCGGAGTATAAAAACTCGCCTTAAACGCTTCAAATGCGCAGTATATTATTTGCCCAGCCGTTATAACCGTAATAAACGCTTTAAAATTTTCTTTACTCGTAAATCCTAATTTTTTAAATAACATAAATTTCCTCCGTTATTATTATATTTAATTTTTAAATAAAAATTGAATTTATTAAAAAATCTTTGTTGAATTAAGATTTTATAATTTTGTATTGATATTTTATTTACAAATATAGATTGTAAAAATTGATTATGCATTTTTGATATATAATAAAAAATTTCTTTATAAAAATAGATAAATAAACAAATTATTTTATTTTCTAAAATAAGAATAACATTTTCTATAATTAATAAGTAAACATAAAATTTTAAAAAGTTTAAAGTAAAGGCTTGGCTTGGCTTGGCTTGGCTTGGCTTGGCTTGATGAAACTGTAATTTATATTTATCATGATTAAAATTATACAACATTAAAAAAATATGTCAAACATTATAATAAAAAAAATTAAGAAAAAATATAAAAAATATGATGATTTTATAAAATTTAGCTATTTTTAATTGATAATTTACTATTAGAGATAAATTTTTTAGAAATTTCATTTTTGAAATAAATCTAAATTAAAAAAGCTAATTTTAAAAATTTAATTTATTTAATTAAATAAATTTTATTAAAAGTTGATTGTTTCAGCAGAGCCTTATAATGAAGATATTTTTTATAAAGCAAAAAATATAAATAAATTTAAAAACTAATAATTATTTATTTTCCCTCTCTCTTAAAACGCGCATTAACTCTTCCACAAAAATTTTATCTCTAAACGCTATATGTTCCAAAAGCCAATCTTTTAAGTATTTTACCAATTTATTAGCGACAAAAGGCTGTCCTTCTTGATATCTGCTTATTTGCTTTACTACTTCGTTATAAAAATCTTTATGCATAGCTTTATGATTTTCCGCATCTGAATAATTTATAATATCCATTATTTTCTCTTCCGTCTTAAAATGATAATCGGTATAATCGATGCATCTTTTTGCCGCTTTAATAAAAGCCTCATTTTTATTCGATTTATTATCTATAGTCGATAAATAAAGGTCGTTAATTATATTTACAAGTTCTCTATGCTGTTCGTCTATAATTTTATGCTTGGTATCGTATAGAGGACTCCATTCTATAAAAACGCCATCCTCTCTGCTTTCGTTTTCTATCTCATTAGCATTATTCTTTCTCATAAATAAAATTCTCCCTAAAGTGATATTAAAAAACTGTTCTCATACTAAATATAATAAAAATTTTAATATTTTCAACTATTTTTTATTTTTAAATATATAATCGCGAATTTTATAAAATATATCTGCTAATATCTCTATTCTCTTCTATATCTTTCATAGCTTCTTTTATGCTTTCGGATTTAATTTTAATAAACTCTCCTTTATGTTCGTCCGCCGTAAACGAAATATCTTCAAAAACTTTTTCCATTATCGTATAAAGTCTTCTCGCTCCAATATTTTCAACATTTGTATTTATATTATAAGCCAAATCCGAAATACTATCTAAAGCCTCTTCTTCAAACTCTATAGAAATTCCTTCGGTTTTCAATAATTCTTGATATTGTTTCGTTATGGCGTTTTTTGGATTAACTAAAATATCTTTAAAATCTTCTTTTGATAAAGCTTTTAATTCCACTCTTATCGGAAATCTTCCTTGAAGTTCGGGAATCAAATCCGAAGGTTTATTTGTATGAAACGCTCCAGCCGCTATAAATAAAATATGGTCCGTTTTCACGGGTCCGTATTTAGTATTTACCGTTGTTCCTTCGACTATCGGAAGTAAATCTCTTTGAACGCCATGCCTTGCAACATCTCCATGGTCGTTTTTATTTCCGCTCGCTATTTTGTCTATTTCGTCTAAAAATATTATTCCCATATTTTCAGTTAAACTCAAAGCGTCAGAAGTTACTTTTTCCATATCGATAAGAGATTCCGAAGCCTCGCTTATTAAATATTTTTTAGCTTCTTTAACTCTTAATCTTTTATTTTTCTTATTAACGGGCATAATGCTTCCAACCATAGATTGAATCATATCGTTTTCTTCAAAACCCATTCCTGGAATTATTCCAAACATTCTGTTTTGATTGCTATTAACTTTTATCTCGACATAAGTCTCGTCAAAATCTCCATTAGCGATTCTAATTTTCATCTGCTCTTTTGCTTTTTTCTTTTTTTCCGCTTCGTTTTCGGATAAATATTTATCGTCTTCTTTATCGGAGTTTAAAAGAAGTTTCACTAATCTATCCAAAGCGTTATTCGTTGCCTCTTTTTCAACTTCTTTCATCATAGCCGATTTTAAATCAAATATAGCCGCATTAACCAAATCTCGAACCATACTTTCCACATCTCGTCCTACATATCCGACTTCCGTATATTTTGTGGCTTCCACTTTAATGAAAGGCGCTTTTACAAGTTTTGCAAGTCTCCTTGCAATTTCAGTTTTTCCTACTCCAGTAGGTCCGATTAATATTATATTTTTAGGAGCGACTTCGTCTTTTAATTCGTCAGGCAAATGTCTTCTTCTATATCTGTTTCTTAAAGCTATGGCAACCGACCTTTTAGCTTCGGTTTGTCCTATTATATATTGGTCTAAAGCCTCGACAATTTTTCTCGGCGTAAGTTCGCTTTCCAATTTTGCGTCAAATGACATTATTCTATAACCTCCAAAGAAATATTACTATTTGTGTATATGCATATATTAGAAGCTATTTCAAGCGATTTTTTAGCTATAATATCCGCAGGCAAATCCGTATTTTCCGTAAGCGCTATAGCAGCCGCTTTTGCATATTGTCCGCCACTTCCAATAGCGAGTATATTATTATCGCTTTCTATAACATCTCCGTTTCCAGAAAGTAAAAGCATTCTATCTTTGCTTGCCACTATGATTAAAGCCTGAAGATTTCTAAGCATTTTATCTGTTCTCCATTCTCTTGCAAGCTCTACCGCCGCTCTTGTCAAATCGCCCGAATATTCTTCAAGTCTTTTTTCAAATTTTTCAAATAAAGTGAAAGCGTCCGCAGTAGAACCAGCAAAACCCGACACTATTTTTCCGCCGAATAGTCTTCTTAATTTTACGGCATTTGGTTTCATAACGGTTTCCCCAAGCGTAACTTGTCCATCTCCAGCTATGGCAGTAATTCCGTTTCTACTTACCGCGCAAATAGTAGTGCCTTTAAACATATACTAACCTCTATTAATATTAATTCAAAAATAATTTATATATTGTATTATATAGCTTTAATTAATGCAAATTTATATTATAATTTAAAAATAGTTTTATTATTTTAATAAATAGCAATTATAAAAATTGCAGTTATCAATGATATTTAAGATTATATTTAATTAAGTATTGATATTTTTATTTAATATGTTATAATTAATCAAATTGATTGTTAATTTTAAATTATATTGCTTGACAATTTTTTATAAAACATGTATAATATTTAAAAATTAATTGTAATTTGTAATTGTCGAAAAAGGAGAGCATGAAAAATGAGCGGATGTAAATTCTACAATACAATACAATACAATACAATACAAGCCATTAATATGTAATTGGCTGTTTTTTCATTGCAAAACTAAAGAATTATCTACTCCGATTTATTCTATGGCGGAGATTTCATTATGATTAAATTCTTTCAAAAATCCGAAACCGACAAATATATAATAATAAAAATTCTATTTATAAAAATCACTTTCAAAAAGAAGCCTCGAAAGAATAAACCACAAAAATCTGATATTGATACTATTGTTTGGTGGATACCTATCAAAAGTTTGAGAGATTCAATTAGAAATATTTATTATGAATATAAAAATAATCTTAATCAATCTAATAGTAGAATTGATAATTTATATCCTTTTATTGAAAATGGGTATTTAGATATTTATAAAAGATTTGATAATTCGCATACTTTTTTGGTAGAGAGATTTAATTATATATATAAAAATGTTTATAACTTAAAATATCCTCAAAAATCTTGGGAAAGAGGTTGGATTGATAAATTTTATAGCGATATGGAAAATATGGATATCCAAAATTTATACTATAAACTTATTGAAAATTTAGATAATGAAAGCGTTAATGAAGTTTCTAAAATTATAGCAAGAATTCAATATAGCGTAAATCATATTAATGAAAATTATATAGATATTTACACAAAAGAGGAAATGCTGAAAATCAACGATATTCGTAAAAACTTTATTAATAATAAATTAAAGTTAGGCGATGTATATAAGTATGAAAAATATTTACTTCCAATAGATCATTTTGAAGTATCGGTTTTTTATTATAAGCATGAGATAATGAATATAAATAAAGATTATATTAAAGATAAGTCGATTATAGATGTAGGAGGCTTTATAGGAGATTCGGCTTTAATATTATCGGATTATACCAATCATAATGTATATACATTTGAACCCTCAAAACATAATTTTGAAAACATGTTGAAAACTATAAAAATTAATAATAAGAAAAACATAATAGCTATAAACAAGGGATTAGGCAAAAAGTCAAGCAAAGAAAAATTATATTTCTACGGTTCTGCAAGCACGGCTAATGAAAATAATGTAGTAAATTCTGTAAGCTCCGAATATAGCGAAGAAATAGAAATTATAACTTTGGATAATTTTGTAGCGGATAATAATTTGCTGGTAGGATTAATTAAAGTTGATATAGAAGGATTGGAACAAGACTTTTTAAAAGGAGCAGAGAATACTATAAAAACTCAAAAACCTACATTAATTATTAGTATATATCATTCTGCAAGCGACTTTTTTAAGATAAAGCCTTTGATAGAAAGTTGGAATTTAGGATATAATTTTAAAATAGTGAAACCATTAGATGGTCAAATATTATTAGAAACTATTTTAATTGCAGAGCTAAAGTAATATTTAAATATGCTTATAAAAAACAAATAATTATTAAACTTAAAATTATTATATACTTTATTAATTTTAAAATATTGAAAAATATAAGATTTATACAAAATAACCTATATTTAATTAAATGGATTTGAATAATATAAATTAATGAAAATCAGGACTGGATAAAATTATTTGGAATATATAATACGAAAAATTATTTAATATTTTATTTCTTTGAAATTATATTTGCACTAAAAATGAATGAGGAAAGGGCAATAACTTGCTTTGTGGATACCAATTATAAAATGGAGAGATAAGTTTAGAAATAAATTTGAAAGTTAATGGCATGCATAATGTTTGTATATGATTTTATTGATTAAAATTTTCTTTTATTTATCATTGTCTATGAATAAATAGCCGTTAATTGACGATAATATAAATAAATATTTTACTTTTAACAAAAAATAATATTTTAAATTATGAGAAAAACGGAGTTCGCTATGAGAAAAATTTTATTATATCTATTTTTTATTTTATTTTCAATCAATTCGCTTAACGCTCAAAATATTACGAGAACGAGCGAATATTCTAAAGATTGGGTTAATCGCATAAATCGAAAAACTATAGATATGCAAGGCGCTTTATACGAGGCGATTCCCGGCGGAAATTGGGTTTTGATTTCGGGCAAGTCTCCTTTTTTGCTTATAAAAGAATATAAATTTTTAGGCGCGAGGTCGGAGTCGCAGGCTTATTATTCGCATCAAAAACCTATAAGTTTATTTTTCGACAACGCTCCGAGTTTGGGAATAGTTATGGTGGAAGGATATTCGATTGAAGGCGCTAAAATAACGAGATTTTCAAAATATGTTCCAAGTTATGAAGAAAAATTGGATGCTTGGAAAGAAGATAACGCCGTTTTTATTAACGACAGATGGGTTGCAAATACGAACGCTAATTGGAGAAAATTTCCCGTGCCACAACCCGAAGATGTGAACTGGGCGAGCGGAGATTATGCGGGCGAATTATACTAATAATTATTTTAGGTTTAAATAAAATTTATAAATGCAGTATATATTTATTATAGCGGTTATATTTTTAGTTATCGCCGTTTTATTTTTCATTACGAATAATATAACGGTTTCTTTCGATAAAGATTGGATTAATCTGATAAAATATAAAAAAGTTTACGCCGATAAAAATTTTGTTTTTCAAAAAGACGGCGAGCTTATTATAGACGGAAAAAAGAAATTGAATTTTATAAAAGCGATTTCAAATAACGCTGCTGTTTATAGCCATAGCGATTATATAAGTAAATTTATGCTCGTGTTTTCGGGCTATCCTTCGGTTAAAGTGACTTTTATGGAAGGATATATTTCGGAAAACGGAAAACTTTATTACACTTACGCTTATAAAAAATTTTATTATGACAAGCTTCATTTATGGATGCAAAAAAACGGAGTATTCGAGTCGAAAGAAGTTTGGGTTGCGAAAAAAAATATAAATTGGGAGAAAAAAGCGCCGATTTGGAATTTGACTTAAGTAATATTTTAAAATTTTTATTGGCTTCACTTTATTTGTAAAAAGTCTTTTTTACTTCATTTTTTTATTTTTGCGAGGTATAAAATATTATGCCTAACAAAAAATTAAAAAAATATTTAAGCGATATTGTCGGTTAATACCGTTTAGAAAACTTCGAGATTTTAAATATATTCAATGATTTTTTCTTTAAATATCGCTAATGAAAATCAAATCCAAACGATATAGATAAAAATATATTAAGAATAAATAATATAGTGGCGTAAACCCGATATAGTAGTTTTTGAATCGGTTGAGAGATATTTGAAAGATAGAATGTTAAATGTTATACCGAATTATAAGATTGAGGAGATTAATGAAGATTAAGGCATATTAAAAATTCAGTATAAAACAATCCCCAAAACAGCGGAAATTAATATTATCGCTATTACGGGAACTTTTTTAATTTTTAAAAATATTGACAAAGCAAAAATAAAAATTCCAATCGGGCTTATATACTTAAAAATATTTTGAATAAAATCTATATTTCTTAATATCGAGGTTTCCGTGAGTTTTACAAAAAAAGCGTCTTTTGAAAATGTGATTACAGCCGAAGCTATCAAAGCGACCGCGCAAACTCTCAAAGCGTTCATTATTGCATTAAATTGTTCGTTTTCTTTTATTTTGTAAAAAAAATTAGATACTATCATAGTTATAAAAAATGCAGGGACAAATATTCCTAATGTCGCAAAGAAAGAGCCTAAAATTCCCGCCACTCTATAACCCACGAAAGTCGCCGAATTAATCGCTATCGGACCTGGCGTTATTTGAGAGATTGCCACTAATTTTGAAAACTCCGATGCGCTTATCCAACCGTAATTTTCCAATATTCCTAATAAAAGCGCAATTATAGCGTAGCCGCCGCCGTAAGTAAAAAGTCCCAATTTTGCGAACACATAAAAAAGTCTAAAATAAATCATGATTTTGTCCTTATATTTTTACTCGCTAAATAATAAATCCATCCGATTAAAGCGGAAATTAAAAGTGTATAAATAACATTAAATTTCAAAAATACTACAAGAATAAAACTAAATATAAAAAGTATAGAGGTAAATTTATTTTTTAAAATTTCCTTTCCCATTCCGTAAGCCGAAAGTAATATTAATCCCGCTATCGCTCCTTTAATCCCCAAAAAAGCTTTATTGACATATTCTAAATTCTGAAATCTTTCAAATATCGGTGCTATTATAAGTATTATTATAAACGAAGGCATCATTACTCCAATTCCCGCCATAATTCCTCCCAATATTCCTGCAATTTTAAATCCCGTTAGTAAAGAAGTATTAACAGCGATAACTCCAGGAATGCTTTGAGCTAATGCAAAAACATCGATTATTTCCGATTTAGTTAAAAATTTTCTTTTATTTACAAATTCTTCTTCCATTATCGGAAGCATAGCTAAACCTCCGCCTATTGGGACCAATCCTATATAAAAGAAAGATATAAACATAGTTAAAAAAGACGCTTTCTTATTTTCGCTTTTTTCTGTTTCCATCATTTTATTTACCTTATATTTATTAAAAATTATTATTAATTATAATATTGACAATTATTAATAATACTTTATAATATACTATTAAAATATTTAAATAAAGAGGTAATTAAAGAATGTTCACAGCCACATTATACGCTCAAGGCGGACAACAAGCCGCGGGAGGAAGCCCGATAGTATCTATAGGAATGATGGTAGCTATATTTGCCATATTCTATTTTTTACTAATAAGACCGCAAAAAAAACAACAACAAAAATTACAACAAAGCATAGCTAGTTTGAAAAAAGGCGATAAAATTATAGTTTCTGGCGGAATTGTAGCCGAATATGTTTCGGACAAAGAAGGCGGAAGAGTCGCTATAGTTAAAGTAGGCGAGAATACAAAAATTGAAATAATTAAATCTTCAATATCGGCAGTTGTTACGGAAGATATGTTAAATCCTCCAAAAAAAGAAGATAAAAAATCAAAAGAAGAAAAGAATCAAATAAAAGAAGATTTAGAAAAAGCTCAACAAGAAGATAAAAAAGAATAATTAAATTTAAAATTTATAGGAATAAAATATGAGTCATAATTTAAGATTAGCTTTTATAATTATAGGGCTTGCCGTTATGGGCTGGTTTATCGCTCCAACGGTTAGATGGTATTTCTTTACTTCGGAAGACAAAAAAGAAGAGAGCAATTTATCTCTGGACGATATGATAACCGAAGGATATACAAAAGAACAAATAGATAAAGTTCAATCATATAAAAGATTAAGAAACGAATCGGTTAATATGGGATTGGATTTGCAAGGAGGAATAAGAATAGTTTTGCAGGCAGATTTTGAAGAATATGCAAGCAGACTTGAAAGAAATGTTTCTTCTTTAAGCGCCGAAGAGAAAAACGAGGCTATGGATAGACTCATATCGAGGTTAAGAGGAAGAATAGACCAATTTGGAGTTAGCGAAGTTGGAATAAGAAAGCAAGGCGAAGACAGAGTAGTAGTCGAACTTCCAGGAGCTCGTGACCCTGACAGAATAAAGAGCGTTGTTTTAAGTCAAGGCGCTTTAACTTTTAATTTGGTTGATGAACAAGCTACGGCTTTAATAAATAGCAACGATATGGTTATGGGCGTTTTTACCAATTTTGCAAAAGTTCCCGAATACGGAAAACAATTATATTTTTATAGCGAAAAAGACGATTTCGGAAGAAGAGTTAGAGGCGCTCCCGTTATAATAAATAAAGAGCCTTCACTTGAAGGAAGTTCTTTAATCGATGCAAGCGTTACGGGAGGAGAATTTGGCGAGGCAAATGTTTCTTTTGAACTTAATAACGAAGGAGCGACTCAATTCGCTTTAGTAACCGCTCAAAATGTTAATAGAATGCTTGCTATAGTTTTGGACGATAAAGTTATAAGCGCGCCAAATATAAATCAGGAAATTAGAGGCGGAAGAGGAGTTATTACGGGAAGATTTACAATCGAAGAAGCTCAAGATTTGGCAAGAATATTAAAAGAAGGAGCTTTGCCTTTAAATGTTACAGTTATAGAGGAAGCGGTTGTTGGGCAGTCGATAGGAGCGGATTCGGTAAAAGCGGGAACTACGGCTTTATTTATGGCTTTTATATTAGTGGCTTTATTTATGATAGCCACTTATAGACTTTCGGGCATTCTTGCTACGATTGCAATGCTTATAAATATTGTTCTTGTTATAGCGGTTTTATCGCCTTTAAGATTTACTTTAACTTTGCCTGGAATAGCGGGATTAATTCTCACTATGGGCATGGCGGTTGATGCGAATATAATTATTTTTGAAAGAATAAAAGAAGAATTAAAAATAAAATCAAATATAGCAGACGCTATTATTTCAGGTTATGATAGAGCTTTTGCTACTATATTTGACTCTAATATAACAACAATAATAGTGGCTTTAATACTTTGGATATTTGGAAGCGGTCCCGTTCAGAGTTTTGCGATTACATTATTCTTCGGTATTTTGATAAATCTATTTACGGCGGTATTTATAACAAGATATATTTACGAAGAAATTATAAGAGCAAAACTTGTAAAAAAAGCGGGTTTCTTCTTTATTTGATATTTTAAATTTAATAAGGATTTATAAATGAGCAATAACGATACTACTAAAGAAAAAAAAGAAAATATTATAACAAAAAATAAAATTCCGTTCGTAAAATTTATGCCTATTGCGGCGGTAATATCGACTATAGTTTTTATAGCTTCGGTTTTTATATTCGTTCAAAAAATTAAAAGCGATAATTTTAATTTAAGTATAGATTTTGCAGGCGGAGTAGAATTAAATGTAAAAATTGACAATCCTCAAGTTATAAATATTGCCGAAATAAGAGCCTTGTATTCTCATTTTGGCGAAGAGACAATTAATATACAGGAACTTGAAGGCGAAGAAAATATAAATTCATTTCTTTTAAGATTTAGAGGCTCAAATGAAGAATCAGAAAGAGCTATGAAAGTTCTTTACGATAAATACGGAGAGGATAAAGTTTCATTAATTGGAAGCAATATTATAAGCGGAGTAGTTTCCGCCGATAATTTGAAATTGGCTTTTATACTTATAATAATTTCTTGGATAATAATAATGATTTATATAGCGATAAGATTTAATCATCGCTACGCTTTGCCAGCGATTATAACTCTTATACATAATGTGGTTATAGTTTTTGGAATTTTGCTTTTCTTAAATAAAGAATTTTCGGTTTTGGTTTTATCTTCAATTTTGACTCTAATCGGTTATACGATTAACGATATAATAGTAGTATTCGATAGAATTAGAGAGAATGCCGATATCAATAAACCTTTTAAAGATATAGTTAATTTAAGTTTAAATAGCGTAGTCGGAAGAACTATAATGACAGGAATATCGACTTTGCTTGCCGCAGCTTCTATAATGATTTGGGGCGGTCCTATACTTTATGATTTTGCATTTACTTTCTTTTGCGGAGTCGTTATAGGAACTTATGCGAGCAATTTTATAGCAAGCGGGCTTTTAATATTATTTATGAAAGGTAAAAAATAAATTAGACAAATTATACACGCAAATATAATTTAAAAATTATTATTTATAAAACGCTAAAATTTTATTTATTGAATTTTTCTTAATTTATATTTATACTAATTTTATAATATAATCAGAGAATTAAAATGCAAGAATATAAAACCTTAAAAATAGAAAATATTTATAATATTGACGATATAAACAAAGCTTTACCTTTATTAAATTCTTCAGGCATAAATACTCTTACGGATAAAGCTAATATTATACTTAATTTTGATACCGTAGATATTAAATTGCTTGAAAATATAAAATACAATCCTTTGATACAAAAAACGATAGAAGAATTATATAAAATTCGTTCTTTTTCAAGTTCTAACGGTAAAATAGTTTTTAAAAGTTTCAATAAAGACAAGAGAGTAAAAAATAAAAAAGAAAACAGCAAAAAAAGATTAGCTTACGAATATTATAAAAAAGATTTTTCAAAAACAAATAACGAATTAAATAAAAAATTTATAAATAAAATTCATTGCGCCGATTCTTTGGATATTATAAAAAAATTTCCAGATAATTGCATCGATATAGTATTAACTTCGCCTCCTTACAATTTTGGCATAAATTACGAGAATACAAACGATGTGAATATTTGGGAAGATTATTTTAATAAATTATTTAATATTTTTAGAGAATGCGTTAGAGTTTTGAAAGATAGCGGAAGAATTATTATAAATGTTCAGCCTATGTTTTCAGATTATATTCCAACGCATCATTTAATAAGTAATTTTTTCTTAAAAGAGGGCTTGATTTGGAAAGGCGAGATAATTTGGGAAAAGAATAATTATAATTGTAAATATTGCACTTGGGGAAGTTGGAAAAGTCCTTCTTCGCCTTATTTAAAATATTCTTGGGAGTTTGTAGAAATATTTTGCAAAAATTCTTTAAAAAAAGAAGGCGATAAAAACAATATCGATATAGAAGCGGAAGAGTTTAAAAAATGGGTTTACGGAAAATGGAGTATAGCGCCAGAAAGAAACATGAAAAAATATCAACATGACGCTATGTTTCCTGAAGAATTAGTTAAAAGATTGCTTAAATTATTTTCTTACAAAAACGATATTGTTCTTGACCCTTTTAATGGAGCGGGAACGACTACGAAAGTAGCCAGACAATTAAACAGAAAATTTATAGGAATTGATATATCGGAAGAATATTGTAAAACCGCAGAAGATAGATTAAACGACTGTTTGAATATATTTAAATAAAGAAAAAGATTTATTCAATTCATAGGAAAAATAAAATATGTATTCCGTGAAAAATATTATACAAGATTATAATAGCGTAGTTAAAGTTATAGATAAAGACGCTTCCAAACAAAATAATAGAGCTTATGGCGGAGTTATAAGAAGCGTTAAAGGAAAATTACAAGAACATATAACCGAAGAAATTATAAAAATAGCTTGGAATAATTTAAATGGAAATCCAAACAGATTAGAAATAAATTCGGAGAAAATTAAACTTCCTATAAAAGAAAGTTATATAAAAA